>Ga0207756_100032_pt1 | contig 243068 bp, 202 predicted proteins | sample A23M1SouthBayCA_FD_187748 | JGI IMG/M metagenome (GOLD analysis project Ga0207756, IMG submission 187748) | Aerobic enrichment media microbial communities from Eden Landing Ponds, California, USA - A23 M1 (3) (SPAdes) | ecosystem: Environmental > Aquatic > Marine > Unclassified | place... | reverse complement strand
TCAACAATATCAGAATTTAAAAAAAGGTTGAGGGATGGTAAATCATACCGTGAGTTTAAACCACATCTTGAAGAAGAGCTTGGAGATGTATTGTGGTATCTGTCCAATATCGCGACGAAAATGGATCTCGATCTTGAGAGTATTGCACAGAAAAATATTCAGAAAACACAAAATCGGTGGAAGCTTAATGGAGGGGATAGTTACAGCCTGTTTGATGAGGGTTTTCCATCAGATGAACAGCTACCCCGACAGTTTGAATTAGAGTTTAAGGAGACTATAAATGGTAGTGACACGAAAGTAGAAGTCCACCTCGATGGCAGACAGGTTGGAAATCCCCTTACTGACAATTCACATGAGGATGATGGATACCGATACCATGATATCTTCCACTATGGTTTTGCCGCATACCTTGGTTGGTCCCCAGTATTAAGAAAATTGCTTAAGGTAAAGAGAAAAAGTGATCCCCGAATTGATGAAGTGGAGGATGGGGCAAGAGCAGCAATTATTGAGGAGGCAATTTCTGCTTATATCTATCCTTTTGCAAAAGAGACGAACTTTTTTGAAGACATCGAAACCGTTGACTATGAAATATTGAAGACAATCCAACGCTTGGTAGAGCCTTTTGAAGTAGGACAAAGAACCTTAAAAGAATGGGAATACGCTATTTTAGAGTCTTACAAAATATATCGCTACCTCCGAAAAAATGATGGAGGAAAACTCCATGTAAATCTAAAAGAACGAAGCATTAATATAATTTGACCTGTTTACTTTAACTAAATATTTAACATTATGGATAAGACTAAAAATGTATTCATAAGTCATCACAGCAAGGATGAAGAAAATATAAGTAAGCTCAAGAAGCTATTGGGAAAACAAGGCTATAAGATAAAGAATAGCTCTATAGATAGTTCTAAACCCAATCAGGCAACAAACAAGCAGTATATTAGACGGTTGTTAAGAATGCGCATTCAGTGGGCCGGTACGTTCATTTGTCTTGTTGGTCCGGAAACACATAACCGCGATTGGGTTAATTGGGAAATAGAACAAGCTCATAAAAAAGATAAACGAATAGTCGGTGTATATTTGCACGGAGGTACTGAAAATGATGTCCCAGAAGGTATTAACCTATATGGTGACAGCTTGGTACCTTGGCGATCGGAAAAAATCGCTGATGCTATTGAAGGAAACCTCACTGGAGAAGAGAACTGGTGTGATCCGGAGGGGAATCCGAGAGAACCTGCTAATGCTATAACTCATATAAATTGCTAATGAAATTTAAAACATACATAGTAGCCCGCGATTATGGATTTGCTCCAAACCCATTCGGGAGATATTGTACTTTGGCCTGCTGTAAGCAGAGAATACGAAGAAACCTGAATGTTGGTGATTGGATTTTTGGAACCGGTTCTAAGCAAAAAAATGCTGGAGGTAAGCTCATATTTGCAATGAATATTATGGAGCGAATGACATATCAACAATATTGGGAAGATCCAAGATTTGAGTATAAAAAACCTATAATGAATGGCAGCTTAGTTCAAATGTATGGTGACAATATCTACCATAAAGATGACAATGATAATTGGACACAAGAAAATTCTCATCACAGCTATGAAGATGGAACTGTAAACCGACATAACCTAGAAAGAGACTTAAGTGGCGATTATGTACTGATTTCTGAAAATTTTTATTACTTCGGGAATAGTGCAATTAATATTCCGGATACTTACCAAGATGAAGTTTGTGTATCTGGCCAGGGACATAAGAATGTAGACCAAGAAATTGCGCTCGGATTTCTAGGTTGGCTTTCAAATAATTATGAACCTGGTAGACATGATGATCCCTCATTATTCACGGGTACTTTCGAACGGTACGATGGTGTAAGTTAAATAAATTTTCAATACTATGAGCTATAGAAATAAAACTTATGTGGTATTTGACGGGGATAATGATATGTGGGCCTACTCCTATATGAAAGGATGGAAAAGTAATGATAACATTGATTTTGATTTTCATGATGCTCATGATATTGGCGCTCTAACAAGACGAGCTCAAAGTGAGAGTTATATAAAATCTGAACTCAGGAAAAGATTTAAAACCGCTAAACAGATTCTTGTTTTAATTGGCAAGAAAACTAAGAATCTATACCGGTATGTGAGATGGGAATTGGAAATGGCTCAGGATCTAGACTTGCCTATCATAGCAGTTAACTTAAATGGGGAAAGGGGGCAAGATGCGACTCTTGTACCACCGATCATTAGAGATGAATATGTAGTTCACATTCCCTTTAAAATGGAAATTATTAAATACGCTTTAAATAACTTCCCGGGAGAATATCATAAAAGACAATCATCTGATTCTGGTCCCAGATATTATAATGATTCTGTCTATCGCAAATTAGGTCTTTAACATGCAAAATCAAGACTATCCAGCTTTATTCCAAGCAGCAGATACTGGTTCAAATCGTACGCAATGGTATCATCACCTGACAGTAAAAGGGTATTTAGGCTGTTTAATTATTGGAGCATGTTTCTCTTTTTATGGGATAAATAATTCCACTCTAGCAATAATAGCAGCAGTTGTATTTTTCATTGCTCTAGCCTTATCAATTTTAATCATTACTAAGAATTTTGAAAATAGCTGGTATAATTGTCGGGCCTTGGCAGAATCCATTAAGACAAGTACATGGAAGTATATGATGAGGACTGAGCCATATGAGGATTGCGATGATGTACAAATAGTAAAAAGCGAATTTAGAAACTTACTGAAGGGGTTATTAAAAGAGAACAGAGAACTTTCATCTGATTTTGCGGGAGAGGTTAGTGATAAGGAGCAAGTTACTGACTTTATGAATACAGTCCGGAACATGGATTTGAATGATAGAAAAGATTTTTATTTAACTCATCGAATTGATGAACAGCGGACTTGGTATACCAAGAAATCAAAAGAGAATAGTGATAAGAAATCTTTATGGTTTGGTCTTTTAATCTTTTTCAATTTCTTAGCTCTTACACTAGTAATCCTACGAATAAAGTTTCCCAATTTGCCATACTTCCCAGTGGAGATTTTAATAGTAATATCGGGAGCCTGTTTGACTTGGATACAAGTAAAAAAGTTTCAAGAGTTATCTTCCGCATATTCACTCACAGCTCATGAAATTGGTACAGTAAGAGGAGAAATCGAGAATATAGATACTGAAGAAGAGTTTTCAGATTTTGTTAATGATTCGGAAAATGCGTTTTCACGGGAACATACCCAGTGGCTGGCAAAAAGAGTACATTAAAAATCGATGGACAGGCAACTTAGCTTTATCAGGAGTTAAAAGAATAAAAGTGCACATAATTACTCCCTGTAATTTAGTTATAGTTTGATACTCTCATACCTGCTATTTGGATACGTTGTATTCCTGTGCTTAAGGGGCCCACTTTACACTATAATTTTTCCAACTACTCTCGAAAGACCAATTTAAAAAGTAGCTCCACGTAGCTCCCGTAGCCTCACGAAGCCTCAAATTTGGCATAAGAAACAACGAACAGTTGATGTAAAACATCCCCCGCCAAGAGAGGTCCTGAAGCGTTAGGAGCTACTGGAGCTACCGAGTGCTACAAGGTGCTACTTAGGTTTATTGGACGGTATAATCACCTCTGGTATCTTGTTAGAATTTATACTCATCGAATAGCTGTTGCTTTTTGTTTAGTGGAGCTCATGGAAACGCGCCGATCCCGGCAACCTTACAGTTGTTATCGTCCGCATATTTGGGCCTAGCGGGGTGACCGTAATTATCTATCATCACGATATCCCCAACGCCTTCAAGAGTCGCCGACAGTGCCATCGCATGCTTTTTCTTCTTTATCTTACCGGTGATCTGAGCCTTTCGGCAATATCCTGGATTATTATGGGCAATCTGTAAGTTTGCCGAACAGGATCGCTGCTTGGGCAGCGTATTTGCCGATAGTTTTTCAAAGTAATAGTTGTTAGCGGTAGTCAGCGGCGCGATATCTTTTTTAATGGGATATCAGCTGCCGAATTGTGACAGCTTGGTCACCTTGCCGTCACCATCCACTGCAGAAGGGGACCATAAGGTGAAGACGGCTCAGTAGTCTTGGCTCTCTAAGTCGAACTTGTGCTTAAAAAGCTTCTGGGTATCAATACTCGTAATATTTGAAATAAAAATATTCATAGTAGTTATTAAATTTTATAGTTGAACCGACGGACCGACAGGTATTTCAAAAAGTATAATAGAAATAGGTGTTATTAGTATACCTTCTCAAAAGTTTCGAAAAGTTATGTCGGTCTGTCGGTGGTTTTGTTTAGCTAATGTTTACTTAGGGTATGATGAATGTTTAGTCAAAGATATCGTCATCCTCCGAGGGTGGCTGGAGCTCCCGGAGCTCCGGCCACTCATTAATGCTGTATCCGCGGAAGGCGTCGCCATTGGTATATTTGCGGCGACACTTTCCTGTGATCACATTCATTTTTTTCAATTGCCGCGTTACCGAGCGCGAGCTATTGCCTTCTAAATTACAGCGCTTGATGGTTTTTACGGCCAGAAAATCATCGTCAAGTAGTTTCAAGCCACTGCCTTGGAACTGGGATTGAAAATTATAATCAGCCTGAGACAGTTCCTTGCTTTTGCGATATCCATTTTCGATCTGCAGGAGCACGTCTTCGGCCAAATCAGCGAGCGTCGTTTTGTTATTTTCAAACAGTTGTTGCTCCCATTTCGTGATGGGGACCGGAATGCCATAGCGGCCTTGGCTCATATCTAAGCGGCTAAAGACCTGCTTGAGTTCCGTCTGAACATAATGGCCCAATCTCTTTTTGAGCTCCTGCCGTAAATTCGGATTGGGTGCCCCCTCAAGTGGGTCAAAACGGTAGACAAAGAACTGATTATTTAGCTCTGAGGTGGGAGACTCTCCGGTCTCCACGTAAAGAGGGACCTCCTCATTAGAGATGAGAATCATATTGAGGTTGTTTTTTACCTGATATTCAGGTTTATATTTCTTATTCACCGTAATATGAGAGGCCCCGCTATATTTTTTTAGCGTTTTATACTGTTTCTTAGAAATCATATCATTTTCCTCAATGATCGCTAGCTTTTTCTCTGCTTCTGGGGAAAATTGCCCTTCTCCCATGTCCCAATCGGTATAAAGAGAATGATAGATATCTGCTATGAGCATGGCAGCCGTTGTTTTGGAAGTGCCCCTGGGCCCATAAAACACCAGTGTTGGCAATGTTGTATGGTTTGTATATGTATAGGCGGCAAGGTATTTTTTTATGAATGGTGTATAAGAGCCAAAGGTATTTTCAAGATATTCTTCAATCAATGCATTGTCCTTTATTTCCGGCTCAATAGGACTTATATATACATTCAGGACATGACTGCTGTTGTCGAAATTGCAATGGTCTCGGGCGGCCTCCGGCGCCCCATGATAGGCTACATGCCGAAATCCTTTGAGTACCCGCTCCCGTTGCATAAAGTAGCGTACCTCTTGCTTCTCCTTACGGCTTTGGGCATTGGTTAATGCATACAAAAAATCCCAACTGCGTTTCTCCATACGGAATTCGCCCGAATAAATGCCTATTTCATAAGGTTTATCATCAATTACTCAGATACCTTTCAGCTTCTCATAAAATCGCTGGCCTTCGTCGGCAGATTGCACTTCTCGAATCGCATTGTCGATAGTTCGTTCGCGATAGTCCTGGCGCTCGGTCCACTTTGGGCGATTGCCGAGTGCCGACTGTCCGAATAGCCGCTTCATCTGCTGTTTGTTGCATCTGGAGTGCTTTCCGAGAATACACATCAGCTGAAAATCAGCCTCAGAGTGGTCTCCATCATTTTGACTTAAATCTCCTAGATCAAACAGCCGTGCAAAGGTAATACCGTCGTCGCTTTTTCGGATTTCCTTGATCAGCTGTTTATCTGACTCGGACAACATTGCTCCCGTAGCTCCAGAAGCACCAGTTGGTTTCGTCTTGCTGGTATTAGATTTATCTCTCAGCAAATGCTGCTGCTCAAGCTTCTTGTAGCTCTGTGGAGCTTCGCGGAGCTCCTGTGGCGTCCCGTCAAGGTGACGACCGGTGACCGTAAAATAACGAGCGTTATCGTACACTTCTATTTCAACACCGTCGTTTAGTTTTTTCCTACACCGAGTGTTTTCTGACTTTGAGCCAAACAGGGTAATTTTGTAACCGGTGTCAGATGGACTTTTTTCCGTATAGGAGTTAATACTCTCCATGATCTGCTGAGCTTGGGGATCAATTTCGCCTGTCTCCGGATCTCTGCAATTGTCGATATCAATGCCCATTAGGCTATCGGATTCAGTAAAAACAAATCCAATCCCGGAATAGTTTTCTTCATCTATAGCCGAAACGGCCTCTTCAAATGAACACCAATCTTGCGGATCCGTCGAGCTGGCTGGTTGACCTGTAGCTACGCTGTAAGGAATTTTGGTGGGTTTGTCTCCACCGCGGTCTTCGTAGCGCCAGACTACCCATTGATTTACTTTTTTTAATTCAGTCGGAATACTTTTTATTTGTTCTTTTTTCATAATACTATTGTCGTTTTAATTAAGTAATAATGTTTTTCACTTTAATTACCATTCATTGTAATAGTGAACTCAAGGTAGATTTGGTTAAAGTTATTGTGAGAAAAGTAAAAACTGATTTACCGGCGCGGTAATCGCGCCGGGTAGTTGATTACTAGTTAAAGTTCAATTTTTTCACTTGTTCTTTTAGTGGTTTCATGAATCTTAAAAATCATGGAATCTTCACGTGGATTAAACTCCTTGATCTCATCAATGATAGCATCTACTACCATATCAGGATCTTCGCAAGGGAATCTAGAAAATAGACTTCCATGATCGAAGGTGATTTCATCACATGTACCAAGATTTTGGGATTCAATTATATCAATGAGTTTTTGCTCTAGCTCAAAAACTTCTTGACGTTCAACTGAATTCCCAACTTTATTATCCTTCAATTTAAGGAAGATTGTTACGAGGTTATTGGATGTTTCCATATTTAGTTGTTTTAGGTTAAAGATTATGTGTAGGTTAATATTCTTCTGGTGGTACGGGTTCTAGTAGACGTTCAAGGACCTTTCTCTCGAAATATTTTTTTCTTCCGCCCTGTAGCCGTAAGGAGGGTATATACCGCTTACTCGTCGGCGGGAGAATGCTACGATTTAATAGCGTCTTATAGTTAATACCAAACTCCTTTTCAGCTTCTTTTGCAGTAAGGTATTTGGATTTATTTTTTGATTTAATAAGACTTTTAATTTCTCGCAGTAACCGTTTGGTTTCATCTTGCTCCGTATTGGCCATAAAATCATGTGTTGGTTGTCCTTAATTCGTACCTTAAAATTATTCTAAGCAGAGTTGTATTTCTACTCTAAAAGAATTTATTGGGGAGCTGCAATAACGGTTATGAGAAGTAAATAGGAGAGGTGGGTCTAGTTATTTTATAGTCGAAAAATATTAGGCAAATGCAAGAAGTGATTGCTGATATGCAATAATGGGGTAGATATAAATTTAGATGGGAAAAGAGATCTTATAAATCTGTCGGGATATTGTTCGCGATATTTCTTACAGGATTGTCTCCTACCGAAATCGGGTTATCTTTTTCATCGAGCCAATACTGCAAATTAATCAGATATGCTTGTTGAATAGGTCTTAATTCAGTTCCTTCTCTGCGATATTTTAGAAAATCTCTTATTGCTTCACTTTGATTTTCAACAATCCATCTAGATTTATATGTCTTTCCTCTTTTTAGTTCATTTGCAATCTCCGTTATGCACGTTCTAACAAGATTTGCCAGATAGCTCATTAATAATTTGTTCTCCCATTTTTTCATTGAACTAGGGTCAGTGGAATACTCTGTTAAATAAGGGTTTAACTCATCTCTTTCCAATAAGGAGAGATATAATTCTGAGTATTTGACAGGCTGACGATCTCTGTTTGAATCGTGTTTTGTAAGATCGTATCGATTATTGAAGTTATCCTGCTTTAAATCATCATGAGAGGGTAGGGGAGGTCGTCGTTCTAAAAAAAAGTTAATTTTATTTTTAAAAACATCACATGCCTTTTTCTTTAATGTCTCAATTTCTTCTAAGTCCGAGGGGTTTTGACCCCAAAAATGATCTAGTATCTCTTGTTTTATCTCATAATGCTTATAAAGCATTTTCCCATAAGCTTGGGCAGCATTTTTGATAGATTCTTCATCGTCTCCGCAGTACGGTTTATTGAAAAAACATAACCAATATAGCTTGATTAAGTCGGCTTTTTTTCTCTTCTCAACTCTTTTATAGTCACCCAAATTTACGGTTGGTAAGAGTTCAGACTCGATAACGTTTTTAAGTTCCATTGCTGATTAAAAAAGCAAAGTTATAAGTTTAAATTTTTCGCTTTTTTCTTTATATCGCCCATAGTCAAATGTACGTATTTGAGTGTAGTTTCTATACTTGAGTGACCGAGCATTTTTTTTACGTCAAATACATTGAATCCCTTACGCAACATATAGGTTGCAGAGGAATGTCTAAGACTATGAGTACAAAGGTTATCATTATAATTAACTTTTCGAACGTATTTTTTAAAAATACGAGAAACATTTCTTCTTGTCATCTTAACTTGGGTACAGTTTAATTTCGGACTGGGAAAAACCAAATCTTCTGGTGATGAGCTAATTTTTTTCTCCCACTTTGTTAAACATTTATTTAAAGAAGAAAATATTACAACGGATCTTGATTTATTTCCCTTACCATTATGCACAATGAGCTCATCATTTTTTAAATTTATGTCTCGCCATCTCAAATTTAGTGCCTCCTCAATACGCAAACCAGAGTAAAAAAGTGTTTTCGTTAAAGGTTTAAACCAAAGTTGTCGTTGTTGATCACTGTGTATATAACCAGCCTTCTCTTGGTGGTCTTTGACTTCCTTAAATTTCTTTATCAATGTAATGAGTTCGTTTTCTCGTAAAATCTGACTAGATAATGTATCTTTTGTAGAAAACTTGTTTAGATCAGAGGCCGGATTATCGGCTATATATTTTTGTTCCTTTGCCCAATTTAAAAAACTTCGCAAATGTCTCAGGTAGTTGTTTTTTGAGCTATTCGCTGGAGGAATCTTTCTAAAACCATCAATGTCTTCCTTAGATATTCTTTTTAGTGGCATAGTGCTGCCCACTCGCTTTTCGAAGCGACCCAAGAGACTATTGTAATGTTTAGTGGTTTTTTTACTGTGTTGGTTGGAAGATTGTAAAAACTCCTCAATTGCTTTACTTAGCGTTATAAATTGTGGACCTGTTTTCGTTTCTTCTTCAAATTTCCAATCTAAAAAATTAAAATTATTGAATGGGTCAAGTTGTCCCTTTTCAAATTCAGTCTCTAATTGTGTTTTTAATTTTTGTGCTATTCTTTTCTTTTTTGTTCGTAGTGAAAACGTTTTTTCTAATTGTTCACCGTTGATAGTTTGTTTGAAGGTTAAATAATAGATGTTATTTCTTTTTTTGAGCGAAGCCATAATCTTAATTTTTATCAAAATTAGAGTTGAGAAAAATATCAGTTGTACAACTAATTGTACCACTGAATTTTAGGGTGTGGGAAAATGGCTTCCTAAAAGGAGAGAGTAGAAATAAAAAAAGCCACTCTAGCAGTAACTAAAGTGGCTTTTAGGAGTACGCCTGGGAGAATTCGAATCCCCAACCTCCTGATCCGTAATCAGCCGGTTTGCTGGGATTGGAGTAAATGGGCCACGATTTTTTGGCGCTCATGTACCCACTTATGTACCCATTTCGGATCGGGATTCGAAAGGGTAAAAAATATGCGTTGGTTTACTTTAAATGCAGATAGTACACCTGAGCTCATAAGTATGGAAAAACGGGCTTTGTAGCTAATTGAAGGGGATTTAGGTTTGACGTTGAGATTGATCGGGTTCGGTATTTTGGTTGAATTACCTGTTTTGGGCTGTGCGAGAAAAAGGGCGGTTTAGGAGCCTACTTTTAAGTTTGGATTTAACACTCCTTCAGCTTATTTCGGGTCGAGCTCATAAGCTTAATTTTAGTAATTAACTGCATAAGTGGACGGAATTCATCCAGTTATGCAGGTAGTAGCTAAAAAGAATTTTCGGGAACTATATTTGAGGCTGATGCGATTCGTAATTTAAGCTATTTGTTTTACCTTTTATCCAGCTTGCTCATTTTATTTAGTAAGTTTATATGTTGAATTATTTTTGATGACTAAGAGGTAATGAATGGCACTACCGGTTAACATAGAAAAACTGATACAAGGTTCGGTTGTTGAAACCGAGCGCATCGAGTTTAAGAAGGGATGGAATCCTGAAGATGTGATTCACACGATGTGCGCTTTTGCCAATGATATCAATAACCTGGGTGGCGGTTATATCATCATTGGCATTGAGGAAGAGGATGGTGGTCCTGTTCTTCCACCTACTGGGCTGAAGCAAAATCAGTTGGATGCTATTCAAAAGAAGCTAGTAGAGCTCAGCAATAGAATTCAGCCCACCTACTTTGCTGTATCAGAACCAACGGAAGTACAAGGAAAATTTATATTTGTTTTGTACTGTCCCGGCGGAGATAATCGTCCTTATAAAGCGCCTGTTTCTCTATCCGATAAAACACGAGGACAAGCCTATTGGATTAGACGCTATAACTCTACCGTTCAAGCCAATGATCAGGAAGAGCAAAAGCTTCATGAGCTGGCGGCCAAGATTCCCTTTGATGATCGGATTAATCATCAGGCATCGGTTAACGATATAAAGCTTTCGCTGGTTAAGGAGTTTCTGCAAGAAATTGACAGTCCACTATTCGAGCAGGCTGATGATATCCCTTTTGTCGAGCTGTGCCGTCAGATGCAAATTGTTAAAGGGCGTGTTGAGAACTTAAAGCCAGTTAATGTTGGTCTGCTGTTATTTAATGACAAGCCTCATCAGTTTTTTCCTGGTGCTAAGATCGAAGTGATTATTTATCAGGACGAGGTGGGAGACCGTTTTTCGGAAAAGATCTTTACTGGTCCTATTCACAAACAGTTGATCAGAGCATTGGAATATTTACAGACCAACGTGATTCGTGAAGAAGTCGCAAAAGTAGAGGGACAGGCTCAGGCCAATCGTTTTTACAATTATCCGTATGCTGCTATTGAAGAAGTGTTGGCCAATGCCGTGTATCATCGGAGCTATGAACTTCGGAATACTATTGAAGTGAACGTTCGACTTGATGAGATAGAGGTGCTTAGCTTTCCCGGCCCATTGCCGCCGGTGGATAACGAAATGCTGCAGAAAGAACGTATCATTGCCAGGGACTATCGCAACCGGCGGATTGGGGATTTTTTAAAAGAATTACAGCTTACCGAAGGACGTTCGACCGGATTTCCCAAGATCTATAAAGCCATGGAGCAAAACGGATCGCCGGAACCTGATTTTGAGACCGATGCTAATCGCTCTTACTTTCTGGCTAAATTACCTATCCACGGTCGTCTAAAGAGAGGGGGCCAAGCTGGGGGCCAAGTTAAGGGCCAAGCTCCTGAAAAGGAGCTCAATGATACAGAAAAGGCAATATTAAGGATCTTGGAAAAAGGGCCAAGCTCACGAGGCGAAGTACTTGATTCGCTGGGTATGGAAAAGCGGACGGGATATTTTCGAAGAATTATTGATGGTCTGATGGATGAGGATTTAATAGCCTATACCATTCCGGATACGCCACGGCATCCTGATCAAAAATATAAAATTACTGATGCTGGGAGGCGGTATATAGAATAGGCTACGTTTTAGCGTCTTTATATTATGAGCGGATCGAATCGGATATTTTTAGTTCTGAAATGCAAAAGAGGTCGAAGTTCCACCCGTTTTGTAGGTGATAGCTAAAATTATTAGAACAAACGATTGTTGAATAAAAAAAGAATCGGTTAGGCATAGATTTCACCTCGAAATATCCATAGCTGAAAATGACAATGTATGTACTCGGTTGCCCCACATTGATTGATATCGTTTAGCTTGTTCTGTATGAATTGGTATAATAGTTTTTGGATCTATCCGGTCGACAAGATTTTTCAGTGTTTCAATTTGTGCATGTCCGCTGCAGTGGATGTTTTGAACGCTATCACTTTTCCAGATGCCATCAGCATATCCGTGCCAAACCGAAAAAATGAGGTTATCTGGATTGGGTATGTTCCCTTTCCGGATTTGTCCTTCGATATAGCCATTTGATTTTAATACATATCGGCCGGGATGTTGACGGATCATTTCTTTTGTGACCTTGGCTATAGAATATCTGTACAACAGTTTTTGTTCAAGTTTATCGGTGTAGCTGTTAGCAGCAAACAAAACCCCGATATTATCCCAAAAATATTGCGGCAGATTTGTAGAAAAATCTTTGAGTCTATCTAGAATATAGATGGTATAGGGATCGAGCACGAGCGTTTTATTATTTTGTCGGCAGGCTCTGTAAACCTTTACGAAACGGTCGATATTTTGAGACGAAAAAGTAATGAGGTTAAGCTCTGTATTGTTTTCAAATATTCGGGTTAATGCTTTCTCAACCTCGTCTTCAGATTTAAATCCTTTGTAATCTCTGCTCAGAAGAGTACCCTCGAGAATAAGAGTATCAATTTCATTGGGCAGCTTTTTGTGAAGGTTTTCAGTTAGATATTTTTGGGCACCGTGATCTCTGAGATCGCCTGAATAGAGAATATTCTTATCATCACTTGCAATGAGAAAAGCCCGGGAATCGAAGCCCGAGTGGTCCACCGGCAATGCTGATATAGTGAAGTTATTTGACAGATTTATATCATCTTCAATGATTTGAGCTGCCTCAGGATTATAATCTGTTTGACCAAATTTATGGGCAATAGTCACAATTGCTTTGCAACCCGGACTCATGTAAACCGGGGTATTACTTTCAAGGTATTTAAGCATCTCGTAGTGGTCGGGATGCGGGTGGGAGATAAAAATAGCACTAGCTCTTTTGGCTACTCGATTAAACTCTTCAGGATTAAGTAAAGGATCTGCATTAACCGGCGTACCGGCATCGATCAGTATGGAGTTATCACCTGATTTAATTTCTACACAATTTCCACCCAGCGTGTTTGCTCCCTGGTGAATGGTAATATTCATGCCAAGCTTATTCTTTGTACCGGATAACGGTAGGGCATAATATATACATTGATGCCCAAGTGAGCTAATAGCTTTTTGAGGTTTTGGTATTGACCGGCATTTTCTTCCCTTAACTCTTGAGGTAAGCCTGATTCTTTATCGCAGGCAAACAAAACTGCTTTTCTAATTTTAAGTTTATCCAAATTCACACCAGATAATGTATGGTTATTGTATCGCTCATCAATTTTGGATTGAATAAATTCCTTAAATCGATTTTGAATGCCCCTTTCTAAGATGTGGTAATAGGTTTCTATTTCTAAGGCAGCTCTTAAGACTGTTTCTTGTTTTTTCTCTGCGAGATTCATTTTTAACTCAATGATATAAGCTGTGTTCGTGTCAACATTTACACTAATCAGATCTATATCACCATATTGTTTGGGTTTATCGACATTATCCTTTCTTTTTCTCTCAGTTAAAGGCATCTCATAATCTAAGATTCTGCCCAAGTTATCTAGTGAATTGCCAAATAGTGATTTGGCAAATATTTTTTCAGAGCTCCTGTCGTTATATTCTTCTGTTACCCCATCATGATCTGTTAAATAATCTCCCCTTCTACTTTTATTTATACCATACTCAAATAGGTTTTTCATTTTTAATTTTGTTAAAAGCTTTTGTGCTATGTAATCGGAATAATATGGTTCTTCAGTACTTCGAGGTCCACTTATATTTACAAGTTCTTCTCTTCTGTAAAAGGTTTGAATTAATTCTGGGTTCTCTTTCAGTCTTGCAAAGTAGTTATCAATATCTGAATATTTTCCTCCACTCATCTTATAGTTGTTTTTTGAGGTTGATGTTTTCTTCGACATATCGTTGGACGATCTTTTTATCTTGGAAGCGTTTATAGAAGGTGCTTTCCAGCAATTCATTTGGTTTAAATCGGCTGAGGTATCGGATATGTGGTTCTACTTTTTCAAGCATTTCCTTTTCCAACCCGTATTCACAAAAGAGATCATAGTTGTATTCATATTGCTCAATGCTTAGCAAAGGAAACGTATCCTTTTCTATTTGAGCTCGCTTTTCTACAAAATCTAATTCTTCTTTATTGGGTTTTGTACCAACTGCTTCTGCCCCGAATATTTCTTCTAAATCTTTTTGGTTAACTGCCATATATAGCTTTTTGGTTTCTTAAGTAATTATACCCTCTATTACTTATACGTTGGAAGTCGAAAATATTTAAAGAGATTCGACACTTTCTAATCTTTATAAGAGATATTTAATGTTACAAAACGTTTTTATCACTATTAAAAAAACAAGCCCTGCCTGTTTAGAGGCAGGGCTTATCAGTTAGGTGTGAATTGGGTTTTAGAGATTAGTATTTGGATTTTTCTCTGAGAGTAAGCTATCAACCACAAAGGTATGACGATTGATAAACCATTTGGTCTCTCCGAATCGCTCCGTCTCCTGAACGTTTAACGCTTCCTCTGCTTCTTCCCAGATCATACTTTCTTCAAAAATGACCACATCTCCAGGCTTGCCCCGATCAGTATATTCGGTAACTACAATGGAATCGGCTTGACGAAGAAAGGCATTCTTTGGCGACCTCAGCCAAGTGCAGGCAACTATCTCGGCCTTGGACTGTTTAACAGGATTGGAATAGACTACCTGCAAATGTATAACATTGTCTTCTACCTTGGTGATCTCGGAGGCCAATCCCATAAACATGCGAAGCCACTTATCGACGCCACCAATGTGTCGGTCGTTTAATTCTTCGATTTCTTGACCTGTCAAGGAAAGTGTGTTGTCTGAATTCATAACAGTGTAACAATTTAGGTTCGTAGTTGTAGTTGTTACACCAAGACAAATGTTTAACGATGGGACTCGACAATTTTGGAAGTCATCCCACATCATTTGGCCACCGTGCCTCGAGTGGGTCGGTTGGCAAGCCTTTCGGCTTTCTTGATGCTTTTTAAAATTAATTATTCAGTGGTGGAAATTAAAGGTGCATTTCTTAAGCATTGTAAATTTCAGGAAGATCATAATGGGTTACTATACCCATTAGTTGCTCTTCTTTTTTCCCGTTTTGAGTTATGAGGTATTTTGAATTGTAAGATGTTGAGTTCTACATGATGTATATTTTATGAATTGTTTGGTTTTTTGAAAAGTAACAATTCATTTTTTACCAGATACTCAAAAAAGTCCTGATTTTCTTCTGCATGTTGAATTACAAATTGTGCTGCTGATTTTTTTATTGAGCTAAATAATAGAGGGGTTATGAAAATCAAGAGTGATAAGCCTACCCACCATTTGTATAATATCGCTATTAATAAAAATGTAGGTACCGATAAGACCCAGATCCATGACCAAAATATGTGTGCGTATTGATAATTCTTTGGCAAAAGATCAACTAACTTTAAGGCGATCGAGTGATTAATTCCCATGGATATCTTTCTTTCGCTTCTTAGTTTATTAAATTCTTGATATGTCATTTTAATCTGTCTTTGTTAATGTAAGATGAGTGGCCATGGTTTATAACAGTTGCAAAGCTGGTGGTAAAATCATTTCAAGTCACAATTTTTAAATACCTTTCTACAATTCTCCATTTATTAAGAGGATTGTTCCAAGAGCATTCTTCTGGAATTTCATTGAAACGGAAGTCAGGAGTTTTATTCTGCAAGTATTCATACAAGTTAGAAGTTATAAATACCCGAAGCTTATGTCCTTTGGCTATAGCGGATGCTTGGTTACGGGGTTTCTCATTTTTCTCCCAAAATTCTTCGACCAGTAATTCTTTGATATTGTTTTCCAAGTCTGTGGAGATGAAATTCATTGGGAAGGGATTTTCATATTCCTCTATCCATAAATCTTTAAATTTCTCAAAAAGCTTATCCCAACAATTCGATGAGTCAAATGCTGTTTCTACCAGATCCACCAGAAAATCCCAAGGTGCAGGTAGATAGATTGATATGCCATCGGCCGGAGCATCAAATATCTGAGCCTGAAAATCTGCTCCATTGCTTCCAAAGAGTTTTTGAAGGAATAGGTAGTCAAACTTGGGGTCATATGTATTTTTTACCACAGTAAGCAAACGAGGTCTCATAAAATCAGTAACCCAGAAATAAAGGACTTCGCCAGAGGGAAGGAGTAATTTATCAAAGCCCATACTGCTTGATGTACCAGGACCTCCACCATGCCAATCTAATGATATAAGGTTTTCAGTATCTGAATTGTAATAGGTGTCGTGAATTGATTCAGAAGACTGTTCTGATAAAGTATAAAAAGAGATTGACTGAAATTTCTCTTTTTTAGCCCATAATATATCAAGTTCTTCTGTGCTTTTGATCCAAACGTTATTTCCCATTATTCCTAAGTAGCTAGAATCTTGATACCAGTGTTTAGATCCGTCAATTTCCATTGAAGGGCTGAAAGTGCTGCAGGTGATGATACGGTTACTCCTCTATAGTTACTACCAGGTTGAGGGCCATCAACAAAACTTATATATCCTAACAAATGGTCTAAGTTTAGATCATCTAACACCACTGAAGATGGACCTAAATCAAAAAATTCAAGTAAATGATATGCTTTACCATTAGGTGTCTGAGATGGCGCTGGATTATTAACCCAATGCTCATACACCAAATCTGGATCAGCCTCATCATCGAGTTCATCTTCAGATAGTCCCATATCTTCGGTAAAAAACTCGATATCCTCACCTATATACTCATCATTAAATTCTATCCAGCTTAATATAGGCTGTTGATAGTCTACTTGTGTGGATAAATAAAAAGCTCCCTTAAGCTCTTCTGCTTCAAGTACTGTTTGAATTTGTTTTGGATAAAAGGGCTCTAGCAGTGGTTTTCCTACTTTCTCTATATGGAGTTTAATCTGATCAGCAACTTCAGAAGGTATGGTAGGGGAAATAAAATATTCCATGCTTTTCTGGAAATGATACTTTCTACTAAAATGAAAAGCAATACGTTTTTAAATATTTCTCTAAAATATAGTGACGGTCAAAATAAAGTGAGAAATTTTCAGGAAATAGATTTTTAATGATTTGGAAAATCCTATATTGGCTGCTCTAACTGATATGGACTAAACAGGATGAATAACTCATATTTGACATTTGAAACTGTTCACTCCCGATTAATAAATTTAGGTTACAAGCAGGCAAGTCGTTGGGATGATGGCCCTTTCTATATTAAGCGTATGGGTAAATTTACTTCTTATGTAGAGGCCTTCTATGCTGAAGATATGAGTGGGAAAGTTGATCATGAATTCATCATGAAAATCAATGGAAGAGATCCAGAAGAGTTTTTGCAGAATCTTGAACAGCTATATCGGAAAAGTGGTGAGCCAACCTCTAAAGAAAATGAATAACAAACTTCTTATTTGAACTGATCTATGACCCGTAAAAGATTCAAATTTCAATTAACTGTAGATTCTGATTCTATTTTAATCTCCCAAGTGCCTGACAAAAATAAAAGTAGAGTTATTTTAACAAATCTTGAGGAGGAAGAGTTGTTGCAAATCGCTCAAAGTATAATCGATGCTAATTTACAGAATAAATTTATTGAGATTTTGCAGGAGTCAGGATCAAATACTCCCGTGATAAGCTCTTCATAGTAGCTACTTATCCTACTAATAGACTTAGGATTTGCTTTATAGCAGGTGATTTATTTGAAATGCACCCAACAAGTTACTTTTCATTGTGTAACGATTCTTGGTTTAGAAAGGTCGATAGGAAGTAGCTTAAATTAATTTTTCTTTTTCCAAGGAAGGTTTTTGTCTGGCCCATATATGCCTCTATCTTCAATCCAGTACCCAGTATATCCCTTGTTATTAAATATTTTCCCATCCTGTAAATAATAATCTGTCTCGTATTTATGCTTTAATACGGTTTTGTTTTCTATACGATGATCAATAGGGCCGTCAGGACCGTATATTTCTCCATCTCTATCTAACCAATATTCGGTATACATATTGAATTGGTCTCTATTTCGATTTCAAAACTTAGATCAACGGTTTAGTCTTATTACCTCTCCTCAGCTTCAAAATTCAGCCCTAACTGATTAGCTGATTCCTTGGTAATCTTATATTGATTGCTGTTTTCAGTAATAGGATTGGCTTCAGTTGATTGAGCTTTAATCGTTACTTCGATTTTTACATTGTTGTTGCTTAAAGGCCTTACGAAAGAGCTGAAGAGTTGGGTATAATTTTCAAGGCCAACAGTCCCGGAAATTTTGAGGGACTTATACACAGTTAGATCTTCGACATCCTCTTCCTCTGCAGCTTCATCGTCTTCAGTAGCAGTTGGACCACCTCCATCACCATTAAAATCTTCAGGATGAGTTGGGGTTACTTCTTCTGGTTGATAAAGACTTTCATCTACCAGCCAGAAGGTTTCATCAGTAACATCAAAGTAAGGGACATCCTGTTTGTAATACACATTATTAAAGTTATCCGGTTCTCCGGCAGCAATGGCAAATTGCCCATTACGGCAATAACGCAACAAGCTATCGCGTACTACATCAGGTCCAGTTATAAGGGGCTTGTCATCGTATCTCAGGAAGGTCTCGTATACATCTTTAACACGGACATGATATTCTTTATCTGGTAATAGATTATACTTTTTAAGTGTATTATACCCTACACCCTCTAAAAGCCATTCCTCATCAAACAAAAGCTTTTGAATACTGACATTCACCTGGTAGTCCAGTCGGCTTTTAAACTCCTTAACCTGCTTTACTTTGGGCCCTTCTTTGGCGGAATATTTAACCACATTAACATATGTATCCACCAATCTGCCTTCGATATCAGTGCTACTTTCGTCCAGTTTTCGTTTCAGTTCTTTTGACTGTTCGTCTTCAAGCTGACTTTGGTAGTCGTCTCGTATCTTTAGACTTGCTAGATAGTCGGTAACCGATTCCTTCAACTTGTTATAGCCTAATTCATTGGCTACGAGAAAGAGCATTGTGTTGCGGTAGATACGCTCGGAGTTTCCTTTCTTCGTGGCAATTTTTTTAATCCATTCTTGAGTTTCCTTGGTAAGTCCTTGCTGGGTTTTAAGATACTGCGGACCTAGGATGATCAATGTCGGTTTTTTCTGTTCAGGAATTCCCTCATCAGGATCTACAAGCGGATTGAATAAATTTATGCCTGTTTCCCGGTTCTTAATACGTTTTAAGATTTCGGCATTAACATCCGGGCGGCTTATCTCGCTTCTTGCCTTATTAATTAGGATGTTAACATTTGGTTCAACCCTAAACCAATAACGTTTCGTATCGGTACCGGATGAGCTGTAATAGAGGTAATGGGCAGTGCTTTCCAGGGCATCAAGAGCTCCATTAATATTATTATGGTTAAATGATTTAGGCTTTAACATGCAAAGCTTAATTTCTTTGATGCTGATCCCTTTATTGGCATCCGAGCTTCCAAAAGTACCTAATAGTACCGTACTGCATATTCCCTGAGTCAAATCATTTTTATTGTAATCTCCTCCTTTTTCCTGGTCGATCATAAAAGCATTGGAGGAGGGGCCCGATACATCGGCCGTTATGACCGCTTCATATCCATTACCATAGAGCTTTTTAAGTTGTCCAACGAGGGCATCCAAATTGGAAAAGTTAACATCGGAGGTTTGTATTAACGCATTGGTTCCTGTTAGAGATCCCTGACGTTTCCAAAGATCGGACACAATGGAGGCAAGCAATCGTAATACACCTCTGGTTCGTTGAAAATTTGGATGGCTTGCCCATCTGCTCCGGAACATTTCTATAAGTTCGGGATGAAATGGATATGATTTTTCGAGTTTCTCCCGGTATTCAGCTCTATGTGCCTTTGTCGGCAACTCTACACGAAGACTATCATAAAGCTGCATATATTGCGATATGGTATTTTCTACAACAGCGTCGTCTTTAATATCATCAAATAATCGTCGCCTAATCACTTCAAATATCTCTTCATCAGAAACGGGCTTGGTATCTGCCCCAACTCGTGATATTCGGTTTTCAAGTGAAGTTAAAATGTTGGATGCTTGTTCGCTAGTTCCCACTTCTGAGACGCTAGCGGGTAACGTTACCACTGCAACACAACTATCGCTTGCGGCAATAGTTTCGCTTAGCTCTTGCATAAATGAGATAGTCTGATCCGATAGATTAGACCCCTCAACTTTTACGGTTGCTGCAGAAGTACAATAGTCGGCAAGCTCATCAATTAAGATGAGGGCAGGCTTTGTTTTTTGAAGTACTTTCTTAAATGTACCCTTAGGTGCAGTTTGATTTTCATCATTGGCCCGAATGAGTTCATAAGCCTCTTTCCCACCGAGCTGATAGGCTAACTCCCCCCAAAGGGTCTTGATATGAATATCATCTTCCACCTTTCGGCCTTGAACTGGATCATTGGTCTGATTGGTAAATACGGCAACGTTCGCTTCTTCAAACTCAGGGGTACCGGTATGTTCAACTAAGGGAGTTGCTTCTCCGAATTTTTTGGTCTTCTTGCCCCACTTCGCCAAATGATAAAGAGAAATCAAGGTATGGGTTTTACCGCCACCAAAACCCGTTTGCAGGGAGATAACGCGGTTCTCAGTGGATTTGCCACCATTAAGGCCTTCAACCACTCGTTTTGCTACTGTTTTAAGGCCAGCGGTAAAGAATGTTTTTTCAAAAAATAGGGCAGGGTTCTGATAGATTTCTCTGCCTTGCCCAAAAGCTACCTCTCCAAGGTTTGCTGCAAATATGGATTCATCTAAGCGACCTTGCCGAATATCCAGATGCGGACGAACATTTTTAAACCATGGTATCAGCTCATCTGAAGAAGATTTAGATATTTTCTCCTGTTTGTCCTCCGGCTTCTTGCCTTCTTTAAGATGCTTAAGCTCTTCAACCATTTCATCCATCTTGAGCTTTCGCATGATGAGAATCATGTTATCGAAGGCACGTTTTATTTCTTCGTCGGTGACATCCTGATGGTGATAGGTTTTATTCCTGACTTCATAAATCTCATCGAACCAGGTAGCAAGCTTATGGGCATCTTTCCCGAAATCATCTTCAAGCTCATACTTTTTGCCCAAAGCAAATCCTTTAAGGTTTTGAAAATCTATTAATGTCTCTGGGTCTTGACCTTTGTCTAATGCATTGTGCCAGTGGGCACGCTGATTATCATATAACGTTTCTATGTACAGGTTTTCCCAGTCTTCATCGCCGGCTCGTTCTGAAAGAAAGGAAACGATGTAAGGACGAATGGCTTCAATAAATAATCCTAAGCCTTTGTAAATGTTATCTCTTAATTCTGCCATGCTATTAAATCTTATGTCTTAATAAATTTATTCTTCATTAAAAATGTCTTGTTGCTGGCCTTCTTTTTGACTTGTTTGCTGAGCTTCTTTTAACAAGTTTTCCTTATTTGTAATTAATCCTGTAACCGCATCGTAATCCTTGGTGTCTGGAGGTAATACCTCGGCCAGTGCGTTTACCACCCTCCAAAATGGATCGTGCTCACTGGGGGCATGTGTACCTAAATAATCTAATAATTGATTTCGATTAGGATTTCGGTACAGTATCATGGCTCTGTGAGCTTTATCAATCAGCTTTGCATTATCTGTCATACCCAAATTCTTATGCTCTTTTAACCGTTCAGAACTTTGGGCTAGACTCTGTGATTCGCCATTTTGTATCAAAATGGCTTGTCTACCTAATTCGCTGACGTCTAAATTTAGCCCAATTTGTGTAATTCGACGAACATCATCGTGTTCAGCCTCAGTAAAGCCAAATAAATTGAGCCAACCAATGTAAAACCGGGTTACATCATCGGCCTCAATATCACTAATAATAGCGTTGAAGGCCGATTCACGTGCTGTAGTAAGTAGTTCTTCTACTTCTACCAAAGAGCCATCGGCTTTTTCTACGCGCTCGTATTTACCGAACTCACGTACAGCCTGACCAAAACAAGCCGTCAATAGATCAGCTCCACGAAAACCCATTTCATAGAGCTCATCTACTTCTTTTTTAATAGTCTGCTCAATTCGATTACGAATTTCCTGAAAGTCTCCGAATCCTTTCTTTTCAATAGGTCTACATGAAACGGTAACCGAAGATTCTAAAGCCATATTTCCAAGTGAAATCATTCGGGATCCCATTTCGGTATCAATAGCCCAACTTCCTGTGATATTCATATTAGAACCCAATACAGAATTACACAAAGTACTCCACGCTTCTGTACTTTGATGGGCGAACATTACGCTTACCACACCCTCAGTTTGTTCTTCTATAACACTAAATATTTCTTTGAGCTTATTCTCAAAATGTTTTTTAGCTTTATTCGCATCGTTATCATGATGGTGTTTTAAAGCAGTACATTCATCTGATTTAGGTGTCTGTGGAGTAGCAAAATTCAGTGGATAAATATCTCCTAAAGATTTTTTTAACCAAACATAGAAAAAGTCAGATAAATCGGCATATGCTATTGCATCATAATACGGAGGGTCGGTTACTGTTGCAGATATTTCTTTAGACTCAAATTGTGATTTGTCACCACTGGCAGCATTTTTACAAATTGAGGGTATAAAGCTGTTACTTTCGCTTTCGATATATCGTATTATCCAATCAAGATGATTGAGTGCACTACCTGTAGAATTACAGAATGGATTAGATTCAGGATGATCAAAAATAAACGGCAAAGCTTGTCTACTGAATGGTGTTTCAATCTTCTCACCCCCAACATTCCACCTTCCCATAGCAGTGTTCACAGCTGCAAGTCTGTCAATCCAAATTGCTAAATAGGTTATTACTGCTTCATTATATGGGACTTCTGGATTTAGCTCAGTCTCTTTAAATGAATCGATTTTCTCTATTAATTTTTGGAGAAAATAAAGTTGGCGATCCGTAAATAGTTGAGACCATTTGTCAATGCCCCATCCTCGACCACTAACAAGGTCAGATATTTTTTGCATCTTTTCGTGAGGCACATATTTTCGTTCTATTTGGGAACTATCAATATTTGCAGCCTCAATCTCCTCACCAGTTGGTAGCCTATACTCTTTTCCATTATCCCCATCTAGAATAACGGCAATTAATTTTTTGCCAAGCCCATTCTTTTTACTTACTCCTTTTAAATAATCAGCATCCAAAACAGCCTTGCAATTTGGACAAGTAGCCTTACCACGTGATACTGTTCCTGATGTATCAAATCCAATTTTTTGCCCTTTTTCTATAGCAATAGTGAACTTTTTTTTCTCTTCGTCAGGAATAAGTTTGAAAGCAACTTTTTTATTCTTTTTTCTACATAAATATTGCGTTCCAACAAGTGGTACTTCAAATTTACAAGATGGGTTTGAACAGGGTACAGTTCGGGCCCATTGATATGCAATGATTTCCCGATTCTTATCGTCATCAGGATATAAATATCCTATTTCTTCTTGTGTCTCTTTCAGTAATTTATTTGCATAATATTCCACATCATATGACAGTCGGTTATCTATCTTAATCTTAGTTTTATCCTCTTCCTTGAACAGATTTCCTTTTTCCGAAAGTTTTTGGAATTTCTCTTCACCGTATTTTTCAATAAAAGCTTCTTTCGAAAAAGTAATGGATTTGCCAAACTTTTGAGGAAATTCTAAGCTGCCTTTTTGAATAATATGAGCTACGGGATTTAAATCATTACCATAGCTTCGACATCCTAATCTTGAAGCCTCTAAAGGTATGGCTCCTCCACCGGCAAAGGGATCAAATACTTTTGGCATCCGATTTAGAAATGATTCAATAGCTTGCTCCAATTGTGTTTCTTTTTCTTGAACCTCTGGAGTTGACTTATGGCGATCGGGATGCTCATAAAGATTCTTTTCAGCGTCTTTTACTGCTTGCCAGTGATCTTTAAATTGAGTCAGATGATACTCTGCGGTTCCAGTTTCTTTCTCCGCATTTTGAGCAACCCATATTAGCTTTCTAGCTTTCTGAAGTATCTCTTCATTATTTTTGTTATCCCAGGTAATCAAACTATGGTCACTAACTTTATCCCGGGTCGGGGTACTTTTCCCCTTCTTCCCATTCTCAATAAATTTTTCAGAGAATCTTCCTATAAACATGAGTAGTCTGTTGCGAAGATTATCTTCTAATGGGTCTATAGCAGCAGTGTATGGGATATCGTCATATGGCTCATAAGGATCTCCGGGGTTATTTTCTTTCCCAAGTATCGTATCCACTGCATCTCGAAAAGCTTGGGGACAATTCTCGTCCAATGGGTCAGGAACTAAACTTGCAAATACAATCGCTCTACTTACCGGTAACGGACGTCTTGCCCACCATAAGTGAAGGGTAGAAATATGTCCGTGTCTTATATATTTGTCTCGAACACTTTCAGTAGAAATCTCTTTTACCGGTAGGGCTACTTCAATAAGCTTTTTAGCTTGTGTCATAAACTATTCTTGAATTCCTTCTGAAATTAGGGTGAACCAACGGATGATCTGTTCTTCGTTAACACGATCATTAATCATGCTTTCTACCATTCTCTCTTGTGTGCGATCTTGCAGAGATAAAATGGCTAAAATACGATCCCGAAGTGCTTTATTTTGACCTAAAATATCTTTGATCTCCCGACCAATAACAATAGCAGCGTATTCATGTAATTCTAAATCTTGTTCAAAGAGATCATTGTGTTCTTCGTAAATAACAGTGTCTTCGATATCAAAGAAATTGAGGATGATTTCACGGATGTCTTCTGGGTCCTGCGTTCGGTTTTCAGGCCGGTCATCGTAAGCGATAAGTTTCAATAATATAATTGCAGGTAATGACGCTATCCGAAATTTAAGTCCTGCTTCTTCATCAATAGCATCTACCGTAGCATTTTCAGCGACCTCCTCAAATCCGTTTACGAATACTGGACGATCCCATTCCTCAGCAAGTTCAATTCGTCCATCTATGGTTTCTATACCAAAGGGAATTAGATCAATAGTAAACTCAAAAGGAGTACGTAGTTTATATGGATTGCCTTCAGTTTCCTCAAATTCATACTCGACAATTAATAAATTTTTCAACTCTTCATAGTGGTCACCCGAGAAGACATAGACTGCAAAATCAACATCCCTGGTGGCTCGAGCTTGTATGTGTTGCGTTGAATACCACGCATCTCTTGCCAGCGCCCCTAACACATAATAGTTGATATCAAATTCGGCAAAGGCTTCCTCTAAGATTTCAAATAACTCTCGAAGATTTTCCTGTCTGAGTTGTTCAAGCGAGATGGGTAAGGAATCTCTCATAAATTTCTTCAGCTATATTAGCATTACGGGGATCACCGGTGGTCATTAGATCCGTATAAACGACAAGAGGAGGTGCCACCTTTTCATTAGGGGTATCAACAGTCCAGTATGGATTATAAACTTCCACATTGCCATCAGGATTGGGTTTAAGTTTGTGCTCTTTCATGAGAGCCGCCTTTGTTTTTCGTGTATATAACGTATAATTGGCAGGCCTGAGGTTACCTGTTAATAAATCAGCCCCTGGTTCTCCGCCCCAGAAGGTTTCTTTCTCAAGGTTTAAATGTTTCCATTCTCTTTCTTCAGCTTCATTTAAGAATTCAAAATTGTCAATATGAAGCCTTGGTTTAAGCTCATCAGTAAAAGCAGTAATCCATCGGTCAAGCAATTTCTTTTTATTTATGAGCTTATACTTTCCCTTGGTTTTAGCGACTAAGAAGTTTTGTTGTTTAAGCCCATCCAAAACGTGTTTTATATTACCTAACGCAACATCAGCTTTTTCAGCAATTTCTCGATAGGTTTTATCCAACCATTTTTCATCATGGAGAAAAAGAAAGACCACTTTTAGGCCCGTTTTTGTAAAAGCGCGATTCTTCTTCTCTTTCGTTGGAGTTGTTGTATGTAAATCAATCCAAACGAAATGCTGATTGTCATTAAAATAGATGTTTCCGGCTCTATCAAGCCAATTAACATGCGCTTCTTTTAGCTTGTTTTTAAGGTTAGGATACAAACGATCAACGATAAGTAAGAATGGTTTATACTCTTTGGCTAACTTTTGAAGCTTCGGGATATGATGATTCCGTATCTCTTTTTTGACTTCAACAAAACATTCTGTTCGTTCTTTATTTTCAAATCGAAGTTCAACCTTCCCATCTATCTCTTTATTTTCGGGGATATAGTTTTCCCATTTGCCACGTATAGTGGCATTTTTTTCAAGATTTTCCAGGGCCTTATCTATAATTTTAAATTCCACTTGTTCATTTTTTTATTATGTACACGAATCGTGAACACCATAAATTAATGAACAAAAGAGCAGAAAACAACTATTCATAAATTTATTTTCCTATTGAACAGCCTTATTCCATTCTTCAGCAGACAGGAAGTATTGAATGCCTTTGACTTTCTTTTCAAACCGCACAGAATTTGCCGGATCCTGAATTCTGTACAGATTTGGAGTAGATTTGCAATGAGTAACGATGTATAGCCAGGCCTTTTCTCCGAGTTGCGCTAAGCGATTCATTTCATTTGAGGACAGCATGACTCCACCATCAGTACTGCGGCCTTTGACTTCTACATAGCGTTTAATTTGATCTTCGTTTGTACTACGTATATCATATCCTAAGTTTTGATCACCAACATCTTCAGGTTTCCAACCTTTATTGCGCTCATATTGCATAGCTTTTTCCATAGCAATTTCTTCAACTTCATCGTCCCGACTCATTCCAAATGTAGACTCAAATTCCATTTCTGATAGAGGGACAACATAGGCACCGCCAAGAACTTCAGGCATCTTCATATTGAGTTCTTGCATACGCTCCAATTTCTTTAGGCGGTTTTTTTTCTTCTGCTTGAGCTCTTCAATATGGGACTCCAACTCTGTAAGTCGTTGCTGAACCTTGTCATTACCCAACAATACTTTCTGTTGTAGCTCATTAACTTCCTCGGAAAGGTCTAGAATGACATTTGAGAAGGCTTCATCAAGATATTTTTTGCGAAGCTTAGCGTCTTCCGAAACCCGCTTTTTAGTTTCATCTAATTGTGGTTGTGTAATTTCACTGAACGTCCAGTTTTCTACTTTTTCTTTTTTAAGCACTTCTGGTGGTTGTACCTCTTTGGCAAATGTGACCGGTGGTTCTAAATCTAGAAATTTAGCCGGTGAGGTAGCTTCAAACGATTGTTGATCTATATTACTTTGTACGAGGACAATCTTCTCATCAGCTATACTATCCTGATTTTTATGAGGACGATTATCTTTAATTTGAGATTTAACAAAGAAGGCGAAATGTTCTTCTGTATCATCCGGCGAAACTAAAACAGAACCTTTGACCATTTCTTCACGGTATCTATTACGGATGATCTGAACCACACTATCAAATAACGGGTTACCTGGATTGATGTAATGAACCGTTCCCAAATCTCCAAACTGCTGATTCTTTAAAAACACATTTTTATCAAAGCACAGATGTAACTTTTCTACTTGTGAACTTGCTGAAATATTATAGCCTTCTTGTAATTTATCGGCTACAATATCTGGCAAATTATGGATTTTAAAGATCGATGGCCGAACTTCAGAGAATTCCCCACCAAGCTCTCTGAAAGCTCTTTCAAAAAAGCGACGGATGTAAATAGGTTGAAGTCTTCTTTCATCAGAATGCTCTTTGAGTTCCTTTGCTCTTTCGTAATCAATTTGGCTATAACCAATATTCTCTTTCTGCTCTTTAATTTTTTCTCGAATATTTTCTTCTGTTAACTCGGTCTCAATAGCTTCATCATATTTGGTTGATTGACCATCAAAGGTGCTGTTCATGATTTCTTCCATACCTACGTCTTCAAACACGTCAGAAATAACATCGTAAACTCGGTCATCCCCCATCTGTTCACGGATAATTTCTAGCTTATCCAATAGTCTTTCTAAAACCTTCCCTTCTCTGGTATTATCGGCCACAAGGTTAAATACAATAACATCATCCTCTTGACCATACCTGTGAATTCGTCCCATCCGCTGTTCTAAACGATTTGGATTCCATGGGATATCCCAATTGATCAGGAGTCTACAGAATTGAAGGTTTATTCCTTCCCCAGCAGCATCTGTAGCCACAAGTATTTTTGCATCTCGCGCAAATTCGTTTTGTGCAACTCTACGCTCATCAACCGACATGCTTCCGTGAATAGTTGTGACATTGTATCCATTATTGGAAAGTCGTTCAGTCAGATAGAAAAGGGTATCTTTATGTTCTGTAAAAATGACTAGTTTTTCATCGGATTCAAGTACTCCTTCCTGGCGGATAAGCTCTTTAAGCTTTTTGTATTTTTGCTCTTCCTGGTTACTGTTATAAAGGTCCTGAGCCATTTCATGTAATGCTTTGACCTCATTAGCTTCTTTTCTGATTTCCTTTTCACTTTGAGCAGTAGTAAAGAGCTTAAACTTCTTAGGATCAGCGAGGATCTTTTCCATGGATTCCCGCTCTTCGTCATCCAGCTCATCATATTGATCCAGAGTATCTGCTTCTAAATCGAACTTGGCTTTTTGTTTGAATAGTTGTGGATTCTTAGCAATCTCATCCAAAACTCCTTTTAGGGCATTGTACCGATTTCCGAGCGTTTTCATGATGGCAAAAATAGAGCTTGTTAAACGGCGCTGCATTACCATTAAGGCAAGAGTTACATACTGATTATTTTGAGAATAGGCTTCCTGTCTTCGGTTTTTCAGATAGTTTGTTACGCTTTTATATAACTGCTTTTCTTCATCGGTAAGAAGATATTTGACCGTTTTAGTATGCCGATCCTTAAATAACGGTTCGCCTTCCCATCCTCTCATTTCTTCTTTAAGACGTCGTATAAAGAACTTATTTGCCCCCTCTTTACTAATTTCGCTTATCCGTTCTGTAACAAGCTGATCAGTGGCAAAAATATCGTCATCTAAGAGCTGGAGTAAGTATTTAAACGTGTCTTTTCTACCACGGTGAGGCGTTGCCGTTAACAATAAAAGATGTTCACATTTCTTGGATAGTGCTTCTGCAGCTTCATAACGCTTGCTAACATACTTTCTTTGACCGTATTTATAAGCGGAGAGTTTGTGAGCCTCATCAAAGATTATTAAATCCCAGCTTGTCTTTTTGACAACCTCTAATACATCTTCGTTTCGAATAAAGTCAATAGAAGTAACTAAACGATCACTGCTTGAAAAGATATTGGGATCAGAATTAAAGGCTCCGCGATCTACCAATTTGAAAGGTAGGTTAAACTTTAAGGCTAATTCATCTTCTTGCCATTGTTTAGTGAGTCCGCCCGGAGTTACGATTAGAACTCTTTCAACGATGCCACGCATTAAGAGCTCTTTAATTAATAATCCAGCCATAATCGTTTTTCCTGCACCGGTGTCATCTGCTAACAGGAAACGAATTTTAGGAAGAGGCAGCAAGTATTTATATACAGCTTCAACCTGATGGGGCAAAGGGTCAATTACTGAACAATTGACAGCAAATAGAGGGTCAAACTGATAGGCAGAATTTATCCGCTCAGCTTCAGCAAAGAGTAAAAATTTTTTGGGATCTCCTTTAAAGTTAAATTCATCATCATTTGTCAATATTTCTAACTTATCCAGCTTTTGACTATCAATTACAAGGTTATTCGTATTATTTGAATTGATCCCATTATAAGTAATAGCTCTTTTATCACCTATCTCCCGTACCTTGATAACTTCGACAGGTTCAGCAGGAATTAAGTTTTTGATGATTTGCCCCTCTTTAATCTGCATAGCAACTATTCATGTTTTTTAAGATTACTGTCCCGAAAAGAAATCTATTATAAAGTATGGTAATATACTTTCCCAAAACGTAGATAAATAAATATCTATGATTTTTTTATTTGATTAAAATATGTTATCAATTCACTACCATATTTAGATTGAATTTCACAAAATATATTCGTGATGGTACCAGATAACATTGGAGAGAAGCATATTAAACGGGCCTTAAATGAGATCGATGAAAAGGGTATTCCTAAAGGACGACATTCATCAACATATGATTTAGTATATAATGGGAATCGATATCCACCCAAAGTAGTGATTTCAATAGCAAACAGATTTGCAAACGGCGAAGAGCTTCCTGCCGAAGAATTCAAAGGGGGAGAAGGAACACCAGCTTTCGAAAAGTTGAAAGCATTAGGTTTTAATATAGAGTCTAAGAGAATCGATCCCGATGCAGACGTACAGCTTAAGATTATTGAACGTTATAAGGAGCTTATCAAAAATGATGATAATAATCCTGAGTTGTACAAATGGCGAGCCATCAAAGAATTTCAGAACCAATGGGATATTGATGCTGAAAATTTTGATACGATGTTAAAGGGCATCGATTTTAGGAATTTAATGCATTATACGAGCAAGTACTTCATAGACAATGTCGATAAATATCCTGAAAGAGCTCGATCAATGTTTAAGGAGTTATTTGATGAAAGCCGTGACTTGAAGACACGGATAGAAGAGTTTAAGGAAGAGGCTGATGATATTTTCAAGGAGTATTTGCCAGAGAGAAACGCACAGCAAAATGAGCGGCCTATTTCTGTTTATCTTACGTTTCGATATCCCGATAAGTACACTTTTTATAAGAAGTCATACTATAGCGAGTATACGGCATTAATTGATGTGGAGGAGGATGAAGTACTTGAGAGATATCCTCATTATTTGTCACTGATACAAGATTTGATCGATGATTATATTTCAAAAGATCAAGAGCTGGTTCAGCTATCTCGAAACACACTACTGGAGGATTGTTATGTAGATGATAACCTCAATATCCTTGCCCAAGATATTTTGTTTCGGGTATTAGAAACGGGGAACTTTACTAGTACTGGTGAAGAAGATTTTAAACATATCTTAGATATAATCGGATATGAGGATGCTTGCCGATATTTCAAACATTTAGGTAGGGTTGTTAATACTTTAGACCTCAATAAAGATGATAAGCGGGTTGTATTCAGCGTTCGTACCGATGACCCCCGACTAAATTTAATAATTGGTCAAAGATATTGTCTTTCCTACTACGCTAATCAAGAAAAAGACTGGCGTTTTATTCATCCTGAGGAAAACGTGACCAGTGATGTTCAGCCCTTTGGTGGCCCACCTGAAGCTTATTATCACATGACTGATGATTATTCTGTTGTAGTCGATGAATTTGAATCGATATTAGAGTCTTCAGAGGCAGAATTAAATAGATCTAGCAAATCAAGCTATTTGAAGTATAAGAATATCTACTTCGAGGACGCTGTTTTCAATGACAAGTATAGAAATCAGATTTTTGAAGATGTCTTTGGCAGATCATTTCAAAGCTTTAATAAACAAAAATCAAGGTTTACGTGGGTTGAAACACACAAAAAGATCGTAAAGGAATTACTGAATTATCGAAATCGCCAAGTAGAGCTCATACAAATTTTGAAAGATGTTGGTATCACAACGTTTACAGATATAAATGAAGATGGAAAAGAGTTTGAGCTTGATGAGATAGATCCTTTTACCTTTTTCCGATATATAAATAAATATGGTGATGAAAAGAGACTTCAATTCTTGCGAAAGGTAGCTAAAAAGTTAGATGTCTCTCCCTTACCTGAGGACACTACAGGTATACCTACCGCAAATCCTCAAACAGTATGGTTATTCCCCTATAAAAAAGATAGAAAAAATGAAATTGGCATATTATGGGATTTGTTCGAGGCAGTGATTGAAGCTGATCTAAAACAAAACCAATGGGAAGTTGCCCAAAATATTTATGGCATAGGTCTAGCAAAGCTTACTCAATCACTTTTCTTAATTAGTCCGGAAGAATATCTCCCAATTGATCAGCATACTGAGCCATATTTAAGGGAGGTCTTAAATATAAATCCCGAAGCTGATACCTTGGAAAAGTATCGTGAAGTATTAAGCAGCGTTAGAAGTACATCTGATAAACCTTTTTACGAATTGTCGATAGATGCCTATAACTGGCACACAGGTAATGTGGATTATTGGTGGCTAAATTTAGATTCCGAAAGTTGGAATATTGATAATTATGAGATAGGACAGAAGCTGGCTTATGCTTCTAAAACAAGCGATAATAATGAAAGAAGAGTGTACAAAAATTTTCAAAACCTTCAGCCTGGTGATCTTATTATCGGTTTTCAGTCCTCAATTCAAAAGGTGAAAGCTATTCTTGAGGTCGTTGAACCTCTGCATAAGGATGATGAAGAGAAAGAAAAGTTTACATTTGAAATAAAACAGATAACTCCTAATCAGCCTTCTTTAAGTAAATTAAAATCGATTCCAGAGCTGGCTGAATGCAAAGTTATAAACAATGGGCAAGGTAGTCTTTTCGACCTGACGGAAAAAGAATATAAACTTATTCGTGATTTGGCATTTAAAAAGCGTGAAGATCATCCATCTTATAGGTTGTCGGATGCGCTTGATGAAATGTTTATGGATAAGGATGAAATCGAGGAGATACAAAGTCTACTTGAGTATAAAAAGAATATCATATTACAGGGTCCGCCGGGCACCGGGAAGACTTTTTTCGCCAAACGTTTAGCTTGGTTAATGATGGGAGCACAAGACACCAATAGAGTTGAGACTATACAATTTCACCCATCGTATTCTTATGAAGACTTTATCCGTGGTTATCGGCCAACCGATAAACACTTTGAGCTGCAAGACGGCATTTTTATGAAGCTTTGCAAGCAGGCAAAATCGGATCCTGGCAATCCTTACTTTTTGATTATTGATGAAATTAATAGGGGCAATTTGGGAAAGATTTTTGGTGAGCTAATGATGCTTATCGAAAATGATAAACGTGGGAAAGACCATACCGTTCGATTGCCTTACCAAAAAAGCGATGAACCTTCTTTTTATATACCGGAAAATTTGTATGTCATTGGTACTATGAATACTGCGGATCGTTCTTTGGCAATGGTGGATTACGCGTTGAGACGTCGATTTGTTTTTGTTGATATGATGCCAAGTTTTGGGCCTAAATTTCAGTCTCACCTTGGAGAAAATGGTGTTGAAGAATCTTTAATTGAAAATATAGTTGAGAAACTTAAAGAACTTAATAAAACTATATCGGACGACAGTGGGTTAGGGCCCGGTTTTCGGGTAGGGCATAGCTATTTTTGTCAGACGGAGAGTGGAGATAAGTATTGGTATAACAATATTATAAAATATGAGGTTGTTCCATTGTTAAATGAATATTGGTTTGATAAACCCCAAAAAGTAAAAAAAGTTAAAAAAGAATTGCTAATAGAGTGAAAAATGTACCAATAAAAAATATCTACTATTTGCTCAGCTATGCCTGGGATAAGCTTGAAGAGGCCTCTCTAGCCAATGCGGGGATTAGCGACTTTAAAGAGGTGGTTAATCTCTTAGGCAAGGTTTTAGCAAATGGTTGTGGATATCTATTCAAGAAAGGGTTATATCGCAATTACCACGAAGTTGAAGAGGAAATTCCCGGCATTCGTGGGCGATTACTAATCAATAAATCAGTTAAAGACATATCGTTTCAAAACAAAAAAGCTTGGTGTAGATATGATGAGTTGAGCCATGACGTATTGCCAAACAAGATACTGAAAGCAACAATCTTACGATTGTTGCAAATGGATCAAGTAGAAACTGGATTGCATGAGGAATTAAAGGTTATTTACTCAAAATTTGCTGGGGTCCAGACAATTGAACTTCAGGTTCGACATTTTAATCGCGTACAAATACACAGAAATAATGCTTTCTATGGATTTCTGATACAGATATGCCGTTTGATATTTGACTCTTCAGCACTTGATGAATCGGGTCAAAAATATCAATTCCGTGATTTTACAAGAGATCATAAAAAGCTGGCTACTCTTTTTGAAGCATTTGTTTTTAACTTTTATAAAAAAGAGCAGGATCGGTTCAAGGTAACAAGTCCGAATTTTTCCTGGCCTTTTGAGTCAAATGTTAAGGAGCACAATAAGTTAATTCCCCAAATGTCTACTGATATTGTACTGGAAGATGACGAACGGATTATCATCATTGATACAAAGTTTTATTCTGAGACACTATCGAGGAGGGAAGATTTTGAGTCTGTATCCTTTAAGTCTCCTAATTTATATCAGGTCTTTGCCTATATGCAGCACATTCCTAATCCAGAGAATAAAAAAATTGGAGGAATGCTATTGTATCCGGATGTAGGAGACTCGATTCATGCTGCTTATAGCTGGCAGGATCAGTTACTGACGTTTAAAACAGTTGATCTCAATCAAGAGTGGAGAAAAATCGAGGATGAGTTGTTTAATTTGGTTGATTTAGTAGAAGATGTAGCAGCGTAAATTATTCACCAGATTTAGTTATTCTTTTAAAGCTTATACGAACTTGTAGTTCTTACTTGCACAAAACTAATAGAGATTTAGATTATCAGTTTATTATCTAGATTAATAAAAAATAATCAGTGATGGATAAGCATAAAGACTTATTAAAAAACAAATTTTCTCATGCAAAAGAAGACCTCCTTTATAATAAATCAGAGAGTGAAGATTGGAGCTTATTTCGAACCCAAAGTGATGGTGTTACGATATACTATCATAACTCAGATGATTTTTATATTGTGAATCCCAAACTGGCTCAACACTATTCATTAAAGGAAATTGCAGAGAGTTGGGAGCCAGTGACAAGTACTATGATCACCACAAATTAGTGCTTAGAGAAGAAATAGGGTTTGAAATACTATTTTGTAGATAAGTCGAATGCTTTTATTAAATATCAATTCATCATTTGAACCATGATAGAAAGAATAGAGCTATCAAATGTTGCAACATTTCAAGAGGCGAAAACATTTGAACCGAATAAGATCAATTATTTATTCGGAGGAAATGGGACGGGAAAAACAACTTTAGGCAAAGTGATAAATGATTGTGACTCCTATTCTGAATGTAGTTTAAATTGGTCGTCAATTCCCATTAAACCAGTAGTTTATAATAGAGATTTTGTTGAGAAAAACTTTAGCCAAAGCGATTCAATTAAAGGGATTTTTACACTTGGGAAAGATTCTACTGATGCAAGAAAGAAAATAGAAAAAGCACAAAAAGAGATTGATGAACTCGTAGAAGATATATCTGAAATTGATGAACAAATAGAGAATAGAGAAGTTGATTTTAAGGAAAAGCAGGAAAAGTTTGTTGAGAAGGCTTGGAATATAAAGGAAGATTATATCGATTATTTTAAACCAGTATACCGAGGATATCTGGGGAGTAAAAAATCATTTTTTGAGAAGTGTTTGAAAGAAGTTGAAAATAAATCCAATCTTCTTAGTGAAGATGATATTATAGAAAAATGTGATCAGGTTTTTTCTGAATCTATAACTAGTTATGACAAGTTTGAAATTCCAACCTTTACAAAGCTGATCGAATTACAAGATAGCCCAATACTGAAAGAAAAAATTATTGGAAAGGAAGATCTTGAAATAGGAGAATTAATTAAAAAGCTAAATAATAGTGATTGGGTTAAGAGAGGATTAGGATATTTGGATAATACAGATAATGTTTGTCCATTTTGTCAACAGGATATTTCGGAAACCCTAAAATCTGAAATTGAAGATTTTTTTGATGAAACCTATCAAGATAAGATTAGCAAAATAAAAACAATTAGAGATCAATATGATAGATTAAGAAATAAATTAATAGAAAATATTGATCAAATATTAAAACAAGACGTTCCTATATTAGAATTGTCAGAATTGTCAGAAAAAGTGGAACTGTTTAAAACTAAGAGTAAAAGCAATTTAAAGGCTATAGAAGAAAAAGTTAATAATCCCAGTATTCCAATTTCTGTGGATTCGATTAGTAAAGTTTCCACTAATATTTCTGATTTACTTAAAAAATTTAATCAATCGATTGATGACCATAATCAAGTTGTTGCGAATATTGATAGGGAAAAGAAAAAATTGAAATCTCAGGTTTGGAGATTTTTAGTTGAAAGATTGAAAATTGATTTAAAAACGTATAGAGAAGAAAAAGAAGCTTATAATAAAGCAATAGCTGGTTTAAGCAAAAGTTTCGAAGAAAAGCAGAAGAGGCGAAAAAAGCTGGAAGAGTCAATTGAAGACCTTGAGTCAGATATTACGAGTGTCCAGCATAGCGTTAATGAAATTAATAAACTTCTCAAAAGTTTTGGGTTTACAAATTTCAAATTAAGGAAAGCGGAGAAAAAAGGATTTTATGAATTAGTTAGAAATGATGGGCGTAAAGTAGGAAAAACGCTGAGCGAGGGAGAGTATACATTTATTACTTTTCTTTATTTTTACCATTTACTTAAAGGAAGTACCGAAGAAACTGGGGTAACAAAAAATAAAGTCGTAGTTATTGATGATCCCATTTCCAGTCTTGATAGCAGTGTATTATTTGTGGTTAGCAATTTGATAAAATCAATAGCTCGTGACGCAAGGAAAGATAAAAATGGGATAAAACAGATATTTATCCTTACCCATAATGTATATTTCTTTAAGGAAGTCACATTTCGAGGAAGTAGAGGACAAAAATGGAGAGAGGAATCATATTGGTTGATTCGGAAATATAATGACCAATCTCATATCATAGAACATGAAGAAAATCCTATCAAAACAACTTATGAGTTGTTGTGGAGAGAACTTGATGAGCCTGAAAAAATAAATACAGCAACAGTCTTTAATACAATGCGTAGAATATTGGAGTACTATTTCAATATTTTGGGCGGTTTAGAATATGAAAAAGCTATTGATAAATTTGATGGAGAAGAAAAAATAATATGTAAATCATTGATTGGATGGATTAATGATGGTTCTCACTTTATCAACGATGACCTTGCTGTTACAGTGGATCCCAGTGATATTGAAAAATATTTAAAAGTGTTTAAAGACATTTTTTATAAAATGGATCATGGGAGTCATTATGAGATGATGATGAAAAAAGAAGCTATTTCTGACTAATAGGATAAATAACTAATGAAAATATTTCACATAGCTGACCTCCACCTTGGCCGTACCTTCCGCAACTTGCCGGAAGCGCAAGACACACTTTCCGAAGCACGGTACGAAACCCTCCAAAGGACCATTGATAAAGCCAATGAATTAGAGACCGATATCTTTGTTATCGCCGGGGACCTGTTTGACCGGACTTCCATGAATGTTGGAGATATTCAGAAAGCGGTCCGGGCGTTAAATCAATTTGCAGGAGAAGTAGCATTGGTCCTTCCCGGAAATCACGACTACATCACGGCTGATAGCCAGCTCTGGGATCGTTTCAAGAAAGAAGCTGAAGAGCACGTATTGGTGCTGGATAACAAAGAATCGCTTGAACTATCGGTATTTGAAACGGAAGTAGTGGTATATCCCGCTCCCTGTCATGCAAAGCATTCGGCCGAACATTCAATCGGATGGGTTAATGAGATAGAAAAAGACGAAGACCCTCTTTACATTGGGATTGCCCACGGCAGCATAGAAGGAGTATCACCTGACTTTGACCAGCGATACTTTCCCATGTCCATCCATGAACTGGAGCAGTCAGGAGTCGATCTTTGGCTGATGGGACACACGCATATTACTTGGCCGGAGCAGCCTGATAAGCGGGATATTATCTTTAATCCCGGTACCCCTGAACCTGACGGGTTTTCCTGCAATCACGGGGGACGTGCTTTCCTGCATACTGTTAGAGAAGGTAAAGAGATTACGACTGAGATTATTAGCACGGGTACTTACCGTTTTGTGCAGAAAGCTGAGCAGATTTCATCTGCTAAAGACGTTCAAGATCTGGTAGAACAATTTAGTAAGGATTCCTGGCAGCAAGCTGTTGTTGAGCTGGAGGTATCTGGAAAGCTGGAAGAGGAAGCGTTTGAAGCATGGCAGGAAAACAGGGCGCAAATTCGAGACTCAGTCTTGGAGCTTCGTCTTGATGACACAGAAGTTCGCCGAAAAGTTACTTCCGGACAAATTCAGAAAGAATTTTCCGAAGGATCGTTTCCGGAGCAACTGTTGTCCTCTTTTTCAGAGGATGAGGAGGAAGAGGAGCTGCAAATGGCCTATGAGTTGATCAAAGAGGTGCAGCAATGAAACTGTCAAAAGTATTTCTTCATCCCTTTGCAGGAATCCAGAAGAAAACGTTTGAGTTCGAAAATGGACTGAATGTACTACTGGGTCCGAATGAAGCGGGTAAGTCCACGGTATTCCAAGCCGTAATGCACGGTCTGTTGACCACTACGTCGCTGACCCGGACCAAAGTGGAAGATATTATGGGTAGCTATTTTCCTGCTGTTGGCGGAGATGTTATTCGTGTAGGATTGGAGTTGAGGAACGCTGAAAATTATGTCATTCGGATTCACAAAACCTGGAAGAAAGGGAACCGCAATGGCAGCGCTTCTTTAAAGCTACCAGACGGCTCTGAAATTACGGATGAGGAAGAAGTACAGAATCAGATTGATTCACTGCTTCCCGTTTCTCCCGCAACCATCCGTACTATTCTGCTTGCCAATCAGTCTGGGTTGCACCGTACCATGCAAGAGATGAAACAGGAAGGCAAAGTGAGGAAAGAGCTAGGAAATATTCTTCGCAGGAATTTCATGGAAACAGGAGGTGTGTCCGTAGATCGATTCCGGGAACTTCTTGATCAGAAGTATGAGGAATATTTCAAGCGATGGAATCGCCAGCAGCAGTATCCTGAAAACAATCGGGGTATCAAAAACCCATACAAAGTTGGCACCGGCAAAGTCGTTGAAGCTTATTACAAGAAAGAGCAGTTACGGTTGGATTTAGAGGAAGCTAGGCGTTTTGAAGACGATCTGGATTCACTGAATGAGACACTAAATAATCTAATTGCCCAGCAGGAGGAAAAGAAGGAAAAGTTTGAGCAGCTTAACCCCCTAAAAGAAGGCATTCAGGAACGGCAGCTTAAAGAGCAAAAATTAGAGTCGGCTCAGGAGAAAAAAGAGCGTTTTCTCCATGTAAGTAAAAAATGGCCGGTCTTTGAGGACAAAATGGAGAATCTGGAGCCCAAACTTGAGGCAAACCGAAAAAAATTGGAGGAGCTTCAGCAAGAGCAACAAAAGGCACAGAACAAACAGAAGGCTGAACAGCTAAAACAACGAATTACTAAAATTGAAGAACTTGCCTTACAGGTAGAAGAAGCGAAGAATGAACTTAAAGAGGCCCAGAAAGTAACACAGGAAGACCTCAAAAAAATACGAGAGCTTCAGTCGGATATACGTCAACTACAAACGAAGATAGAAGCAGCCAAACTTACGGTTCGAATCGAGAGCGATTCGGATCAAACACTGCGTTATGCCGAAGCTGATCAGGATGAGCAGAATATTGAGAGCAAGAAGGGGCAAGCTCTTGAGAAAACGGCATCCGGTGGATTTACTCTGAAAACAGATGGGCTCACGATAAAAGTGTTTTCAGGTGAGGGAGATCTTGAGGATACTATCGAAACCCTTCAGACAGAGAAAGAAGAGCTTAACAGTTATTTAGATGATCTTGAGGTCGAGTCTGGTCAGGAGGCAGAGTCTTATGCTGGGCTTTATCAAAAGAAGGAGAATGATCTGGCGCAAGCAAAAAAGGCTTACAAGAATGAGTTGGGCGATCAAGAGCTGGAAGACCTTAAAGAGGAGCTGGAGGCCTATGGAGATTTGTCCGAAGTACGGGACAATGAAGAGATTACAGAGGATATCGTTAATACGAAGACAACATTAAACCAGCTAAAAAAAGAGGCAGAAGAAGCTGAGAGTAAAATCGAAGAATGGACGGAAAAATACGGCTCCTCTGATGATGTCATTCTTAAACTGGCCGAAACATCGAAATTACTCAAGGATTTGAAAAGTGATCTCGATGATCTTCCCTCTCTGCCTGAGGGATACGAATCTTCCGGAGAATTTATCAAAGAGGTTGAGGGGCTAGATAAGGATATCCAGAAGTTAAAGGAGCAGGTTTTTGAAAAGAAGCAAGAACGCACGCAATTAGAAGCCGAAGCCCCGGATACCTCATCGGAGGAGTTGCAAAAACTACATGAAGAAGCAGAAGCTGAATTTAATCGTATTAACAGTCGAGCCGAAACGTTGGCACAGGTACGCGAAAAGTCGTTGGAATTGATTGAATCGATGGACAGCGACACCTACAAAGGCCTTGAAACCAGCTTCGTAAAATGGCTGGAACTAATGGTTGGCGACCGTTTTTCTACTGTGGATATGGATAGCGATATGCCCACTGCCTTCAAGACACAGGAGGCTACTTCTCTCACCTACAATCTGCTTTCCCATGGAACCAAAGATACGGTAGCCCTTTCGTGGCGATTTGCACTATGTGAGAAATTCCTGGACGGAGGTAATGGGTTTGTGATTCTTGATGATCCGATGGTCGATATCGATCCTGAGCGCAGGGAAAAAGTAGTAAAGGCTATCAATGAGTTTTCAGAGCAGTACCAAACAATTGTAATGACTTGCCATCCAGATCACGCAGAGGAGCTTGGTACAAATAGTGTAGCATTACAAACTCTTGATTGAGTTTTACAGTACCCATATTTATGGTGAATTCGTATTAATTAGATTTTGAATAAAGTCCTCTAAAGACCTTCCAGTTCTCCAAAGTTTCTTTTGTATGTGAAATCTTACTTCTCCAGGTTGCATAACGATTTGGATATCTCCTGAATCTTCCTGGACCTCATCTTCAACTCCTTTTATTTTCAGAAGACTTGCATATTTTTTTTCTAATAGATATCCAACATTTGATATAACATAAGTATTTTGAAGAATAGCCTCTTCATTAATAACTACGCCGTCTAGCTCAAGTACAACCAATGAATAATGCTCTTGTTGTTTAACTGCAGTTTCTACCTGTAGTGGTGTCATGGCAGCGTAATCTTTACCAGTGGCTTTTAGTTCAACGTAATGACCATCAATATTGAACACTTCCTCATTATCGGTTTCCGGATTGATGAAATCGTGTTCGATAATGTAATCACTTCCCCAAGGCTCTCTTCTTATTTCTAATTCTGGAGAATAGCTTTTGATTATTTTTTCAAAAACTTTTTCAAAGTTATTTCCTGTACTTTGATTCGCTTCAAGTTGTTTTTTCTTCTCCTTACGCTCGCGAAAGTTTGCAACAGTTTCTGGATCTGTAATTAAACTTACAGCCTCTGAGGCAGACATTCCTGAAGTTAGAAGATGAGTAAAAGCTTTATCCCACTGCAATTGTTCTTCTTCGTTTTTTAAGGAACTCCTCAGCAAATCTGCGACACTGATACCTAAAATCCCCAGTACTGTTGCAGCTTTGTCTCCACGAATAGCTTCTCTCAACTTTTCATCTTCTTTTATTAGATCAGCCAGATTTTTTGAAGAAGGAGTCTCACTACTGTAATTAAAATTACTGTCGTCTGTATCAGACTTTACATATACCCATTGCGTTTCTCGTAATCTCCCCGGCCAAATTGATCTCCGTACTTCTAATGTATTGTTATCACTAAATTTAATTTTATTTGTTACATTGAATTTTTCGTCGACATATGGAGCCTCAGTAAGAACAAATTTTAAAAGCTTTTTTGTCTTTGATAATGATTGATTATCCAAAATAGAATTTTCAGAGGATACAAAATAAGCAAAGTCCCAATATACAATTTCACCAATTTTATAGTCTTCTTGGTCGGTATCTAAAAAAGAACTGTTATTGGGATTTTTCATCAGCTTTTTTAAATCTTCTCTTCGTACAGTTTCCTTCCTCCTTACTAAAGGTGTTCTATGAATAAACTCTTGTTTTTCAAGTTCAGAAAAATCTTCTTCAGTTAAATAGTCAGCATAAGTATCATGCATGCAATGGTCAGATCTAATCAATTCAGAATAAATTGGGAAACGATCTTTCCAAGTTTTTTTTGGGGCAAGTAGTTTGTGCTTCTTATGAATTGGAAAAACTTCTTTATTTAACGATTCATCATTTTTTAGTGTAAGTACTTGAAATGACTTTAACCTCTCGAAGTATGCTTTATTATCAAGTAGCCATTTCATTAACAAAGCATTGGCTTTTACATCAGTCTCTGAATATTCATCCTCAGATCTATCGTTCACTTTGGGAATAATAGAATCTAAATACTCTTTTTGTTCAATTGGATTACATACCTGTGATGGCAGCTGTAATTGCCGATGAATTAACTCAGATCTGATATCATTACCTAATAAAATATCTACTTTTATTAACGAATCATCTCTGATCTTATCTATTTTCAGCTTGGGAGTTCGCTTAATAAACTGATCATTCTGATTTAATAAAATTGCATTTATATTAAATAGATCTTGGGAATATTGATTAACCAAAGAATAGAAATCATTTAACCAATCAAAAACTTTCCGATCTTTATTATCAAAAGAGAGAGCACTCCTCAGATTATCTAGCGTTCCCAGATCTTCGATTTTACCTGCCAAGTGAGTGATACCAAACGCATAATTTAAATTTTGAATATTCTGACCTAACAAAGTAGCATGGTTAGAAATCATCTCATACCAGTAGTCAGTCATATGTTTTAATGGTAGATAATATCCTTTAAAATCATTTAATAAATTATGTAATACTTCTCGCACTTCATCATTTGGATTAGCAGGCACCTTAAAGTCAACAAGAGATTTAAGTTCATTATTAATATTAAAGGCTGGAGTTTTCTTAATTAAATTAATTCCTTCGCACTTCTTTTGATTTAGCCAATCTTCATCGAGTCCATTCTTATTTACTTTTTTAAAATCATAGATATAAGCTATATTCTTCGTCCCTAAATGGTTTGCCCAATTAATATAATTTGGGATAAGTTCTATAGCTTTTTCAATTGTCTTTTTATTGAGATAAATATCTGGGTCTTGCTGTAGGTTTTTCCCAAGGAAGATGTCATTTCGTTCAGTTTTAAGTGAAAATTTTTCAGAGTTTATAACGATTGGTATTCCATAATCTCCTGTTTCTAATAAAGGGAAAGCGTAGTAAAATTTTGGATATTTGTCATCTAAATGAATTAAACCCAAATCTCCATTTTTTTCTTCCAGAAGAATTGCTATATCATAATCATCCTTTTGAATAAGCCCTACTATAATTCTCTTGATTGGGCCATTTGATTCCGATATTGAAATTATATTTGGCTGTATAGTTTCATCTAATGCTTGGTAATTCTGCCCATTACTTTTAGAATAATGCTGAACATTACCATCTTTAGATATTGAAATTCTATTTAACTTTTTATTAAAAGCGAGTACAAATGGTAAGTATTTTTCAATTTTGCCAAGTCCTGATTCAGCAATACGTTTTTTGTTTTCTTTTAACGGATAAGTAAAAATTGTTTCTCTTTTATCTTTACTTAATGGCTCAATATCCGTCAAAGATTGTTGAAATTTTTCAATACATTTTTCTTGTTTTTCTAAAAACTCTTCTTCGTCCTCTGCTTCCCTGTCTAACACAAAATCAAATTTTGTGTTATCATTTAAGACACCTTCAATTTGGACCTTTTCAGATAATATATAGGTGGATATAAAGCCTGTTCCAAACCTTCCAGTTTTATTCTCTTGTTCTGATTTTGTTGATCCTTGTACAATCAACTGGATGATTTCATCCAGCTTGAAAGGATTTCCTGTGTGTTTAAATCGTACATGTTCATCTGTTATTTCAACGCAGATATCGACTGCTTGATTAGCCTCAACTGCATCTTTAGCATTTTGAAGTAATTCCCAAAACCATCTACTTCGATGCTTTTCTCCACCTTCCTTCCGAACTTCTTCTAAGCGATTAAAAACATGAAGGCCATGGCTTTTCTTGGAAGTTTCTGCGACTCTTTCATTTATATCGTTTAGAGAATACATGTCTCAGATAATTTTAATTGTAGCAGATTTTATATAGATCAATTACTTCTTACAGAATATTCGGTTCATACATAATTGCTTTCTCATTTCTATTCTTTCTTTTTATTGACTACTGAATTCTTTAAATCTGGGAGCAAATTTGCGATGCAAATAGGATTCAAATAAAGTAAGTAGGATTTACCCTTTAGGGCACTTATCACGAAATTAATTCTATCAGTATTAAGTTTAATCCACTCTCCTATATCACTCTCTGAAATTATATCTCCATATTTGGGACCATTTAATTATGAAGAAGCTAACTTGTTGTTATCGCTGTTAGGATTATAATGTTGGTAGCGATATCGATTACCACTTTTCTTAAATATTTGTCCTATTTTAAGTACTTTGCCATTGTATTAAAAGACATAAATTACCATTGTTCCTCTTGGTAAGCTGTCTGGATAGTCATGTGGGGTGGGTTGATGCTGAATGTTTATATCTTTAGGACTTAGGTTGATATTTGCCAGTTCAGTAATTTTTACTATATATCCAATAATTACTTCTGGTTCTAGACTTATAATATTATGATTAATTTAGTTTAGTTTTCAAATATTCCCAGTGCTGATGAATCATCACCATTGCCAAGGTATCCAGTTCGCAATATTTAAGGAGTGCTTTAAAGGTAGCCTCCCGCTCTTCTTCAGATACATCATCAAACTGCATGCGACTCCAGGCCATCATAGCCGTACCACCTTCGGCAATAGTTTCTTCAGCTGTTTCATAGTCCGGGATGCCATGACCTATCTTGTCTAACAATTTGTAGGGACTCAGTACCTTGCCAGATTTCTCATCTACTTCATAGAAAATCTTGTCTTTGATACTTAGTCCACTATACGGCTGCGAATAGAGCTTTTTCAACTTTGGACTTTCATTCAACACAGCTGGGAGTACATCTTTAATACTGTTGGAGCCACCCATATAAGGTGAATAGTAGTAGTTAACTACCATCCGTTGCTGGTCAATCATCTCTCGTTCCCCGCCTTTGGTGATGGTTTCAATCCATTCGATAAGTTCGTTGGCATCATCCGGCTGACGTTCTTTGAGTAAATCAATTACGTCATTGAGTACCGTGTTTTCAAAGTGATGGTACATGAATACGCTTCCGTTATCGCCTTCCAGGCATTGCTTTAGCTGGCGGACAAAATCGAAGCAGGGAAATTTTCCTGGAGTATCTTCAATCCATTCTGCACTGTGCTCTACCGTTCCATCTTCATAAACTGTATGACAGGAAAACTGAAATGGGGTCTTTTTATAGGGTTTTTGTCCCTTATGAAAGGGGATGGCAGGTGTTACGGCCTCAAAGTCAATAAAGTGCAGCGGATAGGTCCAGCTATCCATCTCTTGAAAAAGCCCGGCTAAAACTGCTTCCTCTTTATCGTGATGGCCCGTTGCTTTCATAATTTGAACAGTTTGGCGCTGCCCGTAACTCCATTCCGTTTGCTCATAGAGTTTGTCGGGATTAGCTCGCAACATTCCGGGGATAAGTTCTTCCATGTGATAGACGCCCTTGTCGAGATACTTGCCGGTCCGTCGGTCATTCCAAATATCAAAGACATGCGGTTTGGCTAAGTCCTCATCATTCCATTGCAGATCTTGTTTCCAGCATTCAGCAAAGCCGCTTTTTTCTCCGTTAGCTAACTTGTCCAGAGAAATACGGTATTCACAGTTTTTGCATTTATTACCTGTCGTAACTGGATACTTTTTGTCGGCTTGCAGATACTCACTAAGCGTTTGGATCCATTCTTCAAATCCGGCCGCTTCCAGTTCGTGTTCCGGTTCACGACCATTGCCCTCTAAAATTTGTTCAACATATTCACCAACATGCACTTTTCGTAAGATTTGAGCGCCAAGATCATCTTTATTTACCCCGTCTTTAACTTTGATTTCACTGCGGCCATTTTCTTTCACTATTTTAAAATATTGATGTAATCCATCTACTGTGGCTTGTTGTGTTTTATCGATGAGCATTAAATACGGTTCAATTTGATAGTCTGGATAAGCTCGACGTGCTACCCACGTTTGAAAGGCTACGTCAAAAAGATACTCTTGCCAGTCGCTGTATATATCATCTTTGTTCTTGTAGGTGAAGCTTTCGCCCGGCTCCCAAGACTTTGATTTTACCTCGATTAGATCCAGGCGATTTCCTTTTTTTTGGAGGACGTCCACCAATACGAAACAGTTTTTGTGCTGCGTGGCTGCCTCGTAAATGGTAACATTATCTTGCTGAAGCAAAGCATTGGTTTCACTGAGCGACTTAGACTTGTCTTGCATCATGGGGATATCGTGTCCGCCCGGGAAATAGAGCTTAGCCAGTTCTCCAACCTGTAGCCCGCCTTCGGCCAGCGCTTGCATAAAGTCGTTGTCTTCTAAGGTGCTTTTATACTCTTCATGTTGTTTGTAGTAGAGTTTGGTAGGGCAGTCGAGCGCTCTGACGAATTTAGATTTAGTAAGGTGTTGGGACATTGCCAGTTTTTAATCAGAGTTTATTATTCGGTAGTATTCTGGATAGTTTTTTTGCATTATAGTTCCATAGAAATCTCTTGCGGCTTTAATACCTCGGTTCCAGACATTTGTGTTTATCGTTTTTGCCTCATCATAAATAGAGCTGTTATTTTTTAAATTCACTAGATTTTTTTCTTGAGAAACTAGTTCTTTTGTTCCAGGTTTTAATTCCCAGTCTAACATGTTTTCTGCCGTCGAAAAGAAGTTTACGGGAATAGAATTATTTTTATACCTGTTTAAGCTAAATCCTATGGGAACCAGGTTTTCTTTAATATTTCCGGGCCCTCCTACAGATTTGGGTACCAAGTGGTCAATATCTATCCAATGGCTGACATTAATTTCTTTATTGAATAACGCATGCAGCTCAAATTTTAATCTGGAGGGAATATCCAGTTGCAGCTTAGTATCTGGAGGAATTACTGGATTTTCGATAAACTCTGCTTCTTCTTCGTTTAATTCGGTTAAACTCCAAGCATAACCTTGTTTAATATATTTTTTGAGCGGACCTTCGAAGGGAATGGTTGTCTGTAAGAGTTTTTGGTCAATAAAATATTGATGGTACCGGAATTTGTAACTTGCTTCATTTTTATTTTTATGATGAAATCTAGAGATTTTATCAGTCCAGTAAGAGCTTTGTGATTTTATATCATAAAGTTCGACAATATCATTGACAGAGTTACATGTAGGAATATCGGTTTCTGGATTTTCTATTACTCCTCCAATTACGTTTCCCTTGGCAAAAATGCCAACTCCGGTTTCCGAAACATATATAATATCCCCTTCTTCTAATTTAACAGATTTTGGATATCTGTCTTGTTTCGTTATTACAGTTTCACTATATCCTTTTTTAGAAGAGTTAATTCTACGGATATTCTTAAACTCCGAGAACACAGAATTGCGCCGGATAAGATAGGTTGACATTTTGTCTCAAATTTGACTACAAGTACTTTTGGAAGTATAATAGCTATTCGATTGTAGCTATTCAAAATAAAAGATGGAAGTTATTAATTAGATTAAGCAAGACACCATTTCAGGATTGGATGTTTTCTCCCAGGAACTTTTAAATGATCTATAGTTAGAATGAAAAAAAACAGAACGGCTGATTTTCCGAAATGGAAGCCTCCACAAGAAAAAGATAAAAGAGGTCCTGTTGCTCCTGTGAGCTTTGAACCTGAATATCGGAAACCTAAATATTATTTCAGCTTTTTTGACTCACCAGATAGTAATAAGTGGATGCTTGAGTTGTACTTTGTAAATGTATCAGGCAAAACTTTAAAGAAGGTTGCCGGAGAATCGGGAGGATTTGCAGGAGAGGCTAGTGCACAATGGGAGGGAGAAAAATATGAAAATGTAAAACACAATGAAGCTGTGAAAATTATTGAATTTCATAGAATGTACGATTCTGATTTTATAAAGCAGCTTGATGTTGCGCTAATTACAGAAGATGATAAGAGAAAACAATATCGTAGTGTGATAGGAAAAACAGACAGTCCCAGATTTATAATTCTAGAATGGGATAATGGGGAATTAGGAAAAGAAGCAGAACTAATAAGGTAAGAGTGATTTTTAAAAATATTTACCAAACACTAATTAAATCAATTTTATAACTATGCCTAATCATCAATTAGAGGTCATGGGCAGGGAGGTGTCGCTTTTTTATAAGCCATTTTTTTCAAAAAAAGATATTACTGATTTTTTGGAAGAAGTTGAATTTGAAGGATACTCGGTACAGGAATATTGTGATCTCGAAGCAATGTATGGGATCTCATATTCAAATATTTATTATATCTCTGTGAATAGAGACAATGAGGAAATTGATAAGTTTGATCCAACAAGAAAACGAAACCACGATAGTTTGGAAATTCAATTTTCAGATACTGATGATTTTGGAGCTGGGGGAGATTTGATTGGATTTTTATATATGGCTAGTTACCAAAAAGCTCTTTTCAATGCTGATATTGATATTAATGAGTATAGCAGGGATAACTTTTTTATCGAGAATTCTGTTTATCTCTGTAAATATGATCAGGGTGAAGAAGCTTATGATAAACACGTCTTAGCAAGTATTTCCTATGACGATGAGGAGATTTATTTTCAACCTGAACCAACAGATGGTAGTTACGAAATTACATTTGCCGTTAAAGATAATGGGGAGTTCGAAGAATTAGACGTATATGGCGAAGTTTCGGATATTCTGGATGAATTGGAAAATTTCTCTATTGACAACTCATAATCTACATCAAATTTGTTCTTTACTCTTTTAAACTTTTCATGGTGTCTTCCAAAGCGCTGGCAAATAAACCTGCAGGCAAAGCAACGATACCAAGTCTAATCTAACTAAACTGTCAGATTTCATCGTGACTACTTCATTTTTAAGATTTCATCGATTGTTCGTTTAACTGGATTCAGTCGATTAGCATGATTTCGAGCCCAAATAATCCAGGCTTTAAATTTGAACTGCTGTTCTTCCGTTAGTTCTAAATCTGATTGGTGCTTTTCGATTTCGGTAATAAAATCATAGATATATTGGGACTTAGTAAACGATTCGGCGCTATCCTCTAAGGAATTGAGTTGATCCCGTTCTGCATCTATTTGTTTATTCGCCTCTACATATAACTTGTGTCGATGTTCCCGCTCTCGGTCACGTGCTTCCATCTTATCAAGGTGCTTTTTTCTTTCTTGAGCCACATGAAATAATAAGGGGAAGAAACTATCGATCTGATCTTCAAGCGTTTGTTTCTTGGTATCTTGAATGAGTTGGTTGGGTTCGCCCGAATGAAATGTGGAAATCTCCAGCCGCAATTTTCCAGCTGGGTAGTATTCATGTTTGGGGTGTCTCCAGCTATATCCTCCAGACTCATCAGGAGGATTTGTTACTCGATAGCATTTTTCTCTAATTCTTAAATATAACTTCACCTTGCCCATAGAAACGTATAGGTTTGAGCGCTTATAATTATACTCTGTTTCAATATTGAGACTTTGGCGTTCTAGTTCTCTAATAATAGCATCCATTATTCGGAGAGCTCGTTTCAGATTATCCTGGGATACAGATACATCCAAAAACCCTTTCCCTCTTGGTTCTAACCGTTTATATCGATTAACCTCTCGTTCTTTTAACTGATTATGTGTGGCCCTTACAATGGGGTGTGGGCTTCTAAGGTGTTTCTTTACAGTGATTGGTTTCATTTTTTCGGGGAGTAGGCCATGAATATCACTGCTAATTAAATCTTGTTTTTTCAATGTATAGGAATCGGGTCCTTCTTTTGGAAGAGGTATCTTTTTAGCTTTTTTGTTGTGTTTTAGTTTTTTCCAATAACCAAGGGGAGGAGTTGGGATGTTTAGTTCATCACAAATTTTCGTCAAGTGATAATATGTAATCCCAAATTTTTTAGTGAGCCTTTTCTTGGGGCACGACCAAACTTCTTCGTAGAGAGTCTTTCTTTGGAAGGTGAGTTTCATAGTCCTGAGGTAAGTTATGTTTTACCCCAGGATATTAGTTGGCGATGTCTTAAAATCAAAAATGATTTGTGAATTCTTGGCTGAACTAATTAAATAAATAGCCCAAAACTTAAATAAGATCATAGCCTATTTAAGTTTCCTCCCTATTTCTTAAAATATTGCCTTGGAACCTATCTTTTAGCTCTTTGATACTAAAGAACTCTTCATCAATTCAAATTATCGTCAAAAAGATCTTATATTTGACAATAATTTGATTGCAATCATGGCTGAAACATTTCATATAGAAGAAGTAGAAAATCGTTTTAGGGACCAAAGAACGGTCTCAATAGAAGAGTTATATCAATTTTATAAAGAAAAAGAACCGAATCTACCCCGAAGCACATTAAGATGGCGTATTCATGAATTAAATAACAAAGGTATTCTTAGTAGGGTAAAGAGAGGTGTATATAGGCTTAGATCAGAAGGTAGGGAATGGAAGCTAGAGATATCCAACGAGATGAAAACAATTGATTCCAAGCTCCGAAATGAGTTCCCATACCTCACATTTTGTATCTGGTCAACAAAGTGGCTTTTAAATTTTACGCAACACCTGCCCATGAAATACTTTACTCTTGTCGATACAGAACGAGATACGGAAGAGTCGGTTTTTTATTATTTGCAAGATATTCGAAAAGATTCCGGGTTGTTTCTTAATCCCAGTAAAGATGAAGTACAGAAATATTTAGGTAGTCCAGAAAACCCTTTGGTTGTCCGGCCGCTAATCAGTCAGTCTCCTCTGATTACAGTAAACGAAGTCCAGGTCCCTAAGTTAGAGAAAATATTGGTTGACCTGGTAGCAGACGATATTTTATTTAATGCCTTTCAGGGAAAAGAGCTTAAAACCATATACAGTAATATTGTGAATAATTATGATGTAAATCTAAGTACCTTGAAAAGATACAGTCAGCGACGTAACAAGTGGGCTGAAGTAATGCAATATTTAAAAGAGATTAATGAACAGATCTGATAGTATTGTAGAAGGGCTTTTACCAGTGATATGGCCTTGCTCAAGCTGGTATATCTGGCGACCAAAAACATTGAGAAGAAATGGACATCGCCCTTGCAAAACTGGGCCTTAACCGTTCAACAGCTAGCCATTCGATTTGGTGATCGACTGCCGCTGGACTTAACCCGTAACCACGAAAAATAAACAACCAGGACAGAGTTTAGTTTACACTACCTAAATATCTTCTGAGACATTCTAAACTTCACACACTATATAGTTGTGAACTTTGATGGGGCCTTTTGTATCAAATCATTCCTAAAAAGCGATTTCAGTTTATACTACCTACACTACCGGTTTGCTTATCGCTATCCAGAATTGGGTAGTTTCCTATCATTTGTCGGTAGATTGATAAGAGTCTTTTATCTTTTCATAGAGTTGATCAAAGCCAACTCTTGTTGCCCCAATTTTAGAAAGGCGACTGAAAGAGATAGTTTTTTGATCTCCAACTTCTTCATTTAATTGCTCAGTAGAAATGATATAAAATGACCACTGATCCAAGTTTAAGGGATCTATTGTTTGCTGATCTTTATGATGAAGTAGGCAAAAGACATATACATCAGCTTGCCTTATTTTTTCTTCATAATATGTGTTGGTATCTGCTTCCCATCCTTTGGTAGGGCTTATATTAAAACTGATCTTAGAATAATCACTTTGTTGCCACGATTGGATATAAGAAGCTGATTTAATTTCTACTTTTATTCCATTGTCCGTTTTAACATCATAAGCATCCCACTCAACTCTTGGACTATCCGTTTGTCCCAGTGCTTTAGTTACCAAAAATTCAGCTAAGATGCCTCTGGTAGTATTATCTAATAGATCTGATACATACCATTGCCAGAAGTTTAAAAGAGTAAAAGAAAGCTCTTCATCATCTTGTTGAAAAGGTTCGTCTCCAGACTTCTTATCAGGGTTATTATTAGGAAGTTTAGGTGACATCTATAGTACAGGTATATTTACGAGATGTTAAGAAGATCAATTTAATTCTATATTAGCTGTGAAATGATACTTAAACGGCTGGGATAAGTCACTTTCTTGCATCTCTTTTGGACCCCAATATGTCAAATTAATAGATACGTTGAGATTTCGTTCTTTTGCTTTTGTTAATTTATCATTGAGGTCATCAATTAAATCTAAAATTTGATTCTTTAGATTAGAGTCATCTTCAGATTTATTAACGGTACTTTCTTCAAAATAGGCTGAGAAATGTTGATAATTTTGAAATGTTTCTTCTTTTATTTCGACTTTTTGTCCTTGTTTGGAAGCTTTATTTAGTTTTCCATTAAGTTCACCTAATATGTAATAGATGTCATTATTAATTTTTGATGCAACATAGTCTTTGGGCTTTGAACCAAATAACCAATATATGAAGCCAAAAATAATACATGCTAATAACACTGTTACAATTTGTACACTCCTTTGATCTCCATATTTGACAAAGTTTGGGAATAATGATGAGATGATTAATACAGGAAGAGCATAAATCGCAACAAAAAGTATAGTCGCAATGATGTAATGAAGAATAGTACCAAAAGTACCAAGCTTTTCTAATTTACTATCTAAGGAATGTGAAACTTTTGAAAGTTTTGTTAGAAATTCTCTGAAAAGGATTTCCATAATGTTTTAATAGCATCTTTTCCCATTAATGGGACTTATTTAGATGATTATAATCAGAAAAGCTAATAATTCTTAGTTCTCGTTGTATTTATACAAAAGAACTATACCCCAAATAACGTTAACGATTTTCCATAAAACTGCCCCAAGAGCAATTTTAAAAATGGGATTGATTAATACTGCCGATCCAAACCAGAAGTAAGACCAAGCTTCCTCTTTATTTTTATAATTATGGATTCCGTATGCGATGAATAATACCATCCCAACGGTACGCAGGAGTTCGTAATAACCATACGGTAGGTTAAGTAGGGCAATAAAGAAGGCTACTGCCAATGGGATTCTGGAGTACTTAATTATATCTTTCATATTATTTCTGAAATTCTTTCATAGCAGTATTAATAGCATCCGCAATTTCTGAAAAATGATTAGCGATATCTTCGGGAGTAGTAGATTTTAATCCATATTTGTTACGTCCACATTCACATCTGGTTTTAACTTCAATTTCTTTAAGGCAGTATGGGCAGATATAACAATCTTTACTCCCGAACATTTTTTCTACCTGCTTTGTATCTACTGATGAATCAAAGTCATTTTCTAAGAAAGTTGCTAATTTCTTCAATGTAGAAGCATCCTCTTTACTATAATAGTCTTTTTTAATTGTACTTAGTCGTAAAGCACGAAATCTAATAACATGGTTATCATGAGATAATAGGTCAAATAACAAATCTTCATTAAACCAATTCCTTTCTTTTAAAGAGTTAAAAACTATATCCCATAACTGTAATCTAATATCATGCAGATGGTCTTTTAAAAAGGCTTCGATATGATGTAAGGGAATATCATCAATGTTTTTCTCCAACTCAGTTAATCCATAGTGGTTGTTTTCAATGTTGTTTAAAATATTTAAGGAAGTTTCTTTATCCCACAGATCATACTTTGTGATGGCTTCAAATTTAACATCAGAAGCCACATTATCAGAGTTCTGTATTAAGTTCTTTGTTCGGTTTTTCTGTTTGTAAAATTCAATATCATCAATGGAAATATCAGAAGGGGATAGGTCTACCTCTTCCTGCTTGTATGCTGATTCTTCAAGTTTAACAGCTGTACCGTAAGCATTAAGCATAAACATTGATTTGCCACCACCAGAGACTTCATCAAGGTCAAGTCGTAGGGATATAATAGCATTGGCACCATAGTCAGAAGCTTGCTCTTTGATGGAATCAAGAGCCGCTTTTTTCATTTTGTTGATGTCCTTCTTATAACCTTTCGTTTCTCCTCCAAAGATATCTCGAAAGCTGGAAAAGACATCTCTAAATAAGTTTGCTCCGACAACAATTTGTGAATCAACTACACCGTATTGGGCTTTGATTTCAGAACTGGTGAAATTATCGGATGTCGTAATTAGAATATCTTCCTTCTTCATTTGATGATGTTCTTATTAAAATTTCTCTTTCTCTTATTGGTTCAGAACACCAAATAAGGGATTTAGTCTCTCCAATGAAAGACCATTCGAATTATAAAACTAATCTGGATAATGATTGATCTGAATAGTTAAAAGTACCCCATATTATTAATCTTACTAAGCTTTGCATGTGGATTTTTTAATTATTAGTATCGGGCAAATCAAGATTGGCTTGGTAAAATATTATTTGGGGTGGGAATCATTCTTGAACCACTTTTCTACAAGTCATTAATTAATCATAAAACATCTACAGGAGATAACATGACAAAACGAACACTATTAGTTGGGATCGTACTATCACTATTCTTGGGAAGTTGCGTTACCTTAATGAAGGGTACTAAGCAATTAGTTACCATTAACTCAAATGTTGAGGATGCTGGTGTCTATTTAAATGGTGCCCAAATTGGAACGACTCCATTTGCTTCTGAAATAAAAAAGGGGAACGATGCCTTGACAATTAAAAAGGAAGGGTATAGGTCCCATACATTAAGTCTTTCGAAAAGTATAGAACCAATATTTTTTGGTAATATTATTACAGGTGGAACCTTGGGAAGTATAACCGACTTTGCTACAGGAGCCGCCTATTCGTATTCTCCATCTACTTATCAAGTAGAATTGTATAAAAAAGGAGAGGGACAAGAAGCATTTTTAGACCGTTATGAGTTAAGGAAATATGCTTTACTTAATATGACTGACATTTCAGTTGATTTGGGTAATAATGGTGGTGATCACTTGCAGACATTGATCACCCTTGCGGAGCTTCCTTATAACCAAGATTCAATTGACCTCGTTCGATCAAAGTTCGAGATCTCAAATGGTAACGAGATTACTTTCGGTAAAGAGGTCGTTAAATTATTAGATGCATAAATGTCTCAAAGTTATTTAAGGTGGGTATTAGTACTAATATCCACCTTTTTTTTATTCTCCTATCCTTTACAGGCTCAAAACATTGTAGCCAATCAACAAAGCAGTTCTATTGATGAAACATTAGATTCAGATTTTAAACAACTCTATTTAGTATTTGCTGGACCTTATCCCGCAAGTCCATCATCAGCATTTGGACATCTATTCTTATTGGTTGAGCCCAAAGGTAGTAATACATCAAACCCACAACTTTGGCGAGCAATCAATTTTTCTGCCAATGTAGAAGGGCACTCTGGGATTTCAACGCTTTATAATGGACTAATAGGGAGTCTGGAAGGTAGTTTTGAACACCTGCCATTTTATAAAAAAATACGAGACTATTCCTATGCTGAAGCAAGGGATCTGTGGCTGTTTCCCATTGAGCTAACTCCGAAGGAAAAGAATCGTTTTGCTAATTTTATTAATAGCAGACAGGACAGCACGTCACAATATCGATTTTCGGATAAGAACTGTGCAACCTATATAAGTGAATCTCTTCATTATACTTTTGATGAACCATTTAATAATAAGGTTTTTGTCTTACCTCAAGATATTTTGAGTAGTGATTTTCTCAAACAAAGGTTATCAACCCCGTTATGGATTCAAGATATTGAGGAACAACTTGGTGAGCTTGTCTCCAAATATGAGTTAAATAACGTTTCGAATCCTGAATTAGATTCCTTAGATGCCACAGAGAAGGTACATTTCCTAAAGACCTATGAGTGGCTATACAATAATAAATCAGTCAGGTTTAATGCTGATAAGAAAGAATTTATTCGACAACTTCGGTATGATATAGCTCAACAAGAAACTGATTATGAGTTTAATCAGTTAGAGTCCAAAGAATTTAATATTCATCATCCAGCTCGAATTGGGATAAATTACTTTTACGGTAATAATAGCTCCAACAAATTATTGATCGATACCCGTCTTGGGCTACATAGTTTTGGTGATAAAGCCAATACGTATCCAAAGTATGATCATATCAATGTGTTTAGGGTGCGTACAATGGTTTCAACGTCAGAGGTGATGATGGATGAATTTTGGATATTCCATCAATCAAGCCGTCAACCTAAAAGCGAATTAAACAGTCCATTGTCTTGGAGCTTAGGATTAGGGGGAGATCGATTTCTCTATGAGGGACAATCGCTTATGGCACTAGGACTATATTCGGCAGTTGGCAATACCTATTCCATTCTTGATGACTATTGGAGTTCCTCAGTAATGCTTTCCGTCAATCCCACATATTTGGAAAAGCATACGTGGTCATTAATTGTGAATCCTAAAGTGGAAAATCGATTTTTTATATCAGAAAAAGTGAAAGGATCGATAGAAGTTAGTAATCCAATATTTTTACAATCCAATGAGTTGTTTAAACCCAAATTACAGTTAAAGGGAATTTATTCAATTACTGACAATATTTATTTCAAGAGTGAGGTAGAGTGGCATTATAATCAGGTTCGGATATTGGGAGGGATAAATTTCAATATATCGCTATAAAATCATAGGATATTAATTCTAATAGCTGACTGTCAGATCAAGTCGTGGCTATTACGATTGATAGGAGAGTTATTTCCTTCTAACTGAACCATTTTCATCTCTCAGTATGCGCTTAATTTTGGATCGAGAGACGTTAATGCCCTCAATTTTGTGAGATGCAGACTGAGATTTAGAAACCTTATCTCTTCGTTTTTTCTTAGTTCGAAGATGAGGATTGGTATCTATTATTTTCTTAGCCATTTGCTCTATACGTGGTTTGTTGGCTTCTTTTGGCTGCAATTAACGATACAAAATGGATTACATTATATCTAATCCTAACTGTGCTTTTTACATTTAAATTCATTTCAGTTGTTATGGCAATTCTGTTTTAAAGTATTTCCCTACTGTCTCAACTATTCATTATGAATATTGATTGGGAGGAATGTAAAAAGAAGTTTCTTCGGTAAATAGTATCATATTGACTTGAATCGAAAGTTCTGTCAAAGAGATTTAATGACAGAGTATTTGATTCAAAACCACACAGAAATTCAAATTACTGTCAATAAATAGTTTTAATTGACGATAATTTAAGTCCAAAATTGGTGAATTAGTTTAAAAAATATGAAATACGTCAATGTTTTATTGACTTATTTGCAAAAATTTAAACTAGATGTTCTATGAATTTCTCCAGATGTAAATAGTATTTTATTATTGTTAATCTACTTTGACGTTTAAAAATCTATTTTAATAAAAAAGTAATTGATTTGTATAAGATGCCTTTCAAGATAATCGATTTAAAGAATTATTTATTTACTGTCTTAGCAGTAATAACGGGACTTATTTAAATATTTATTCCTCCAATTCGTTAAAAACAATTATAATTACTGCTATGGCGGTAATAAGTGATATTATAACATTGTTATATCGATAATTTTTGTTATAATACTATATAATATTGTTATAGCAGTAAATTAATCTATTATGGAGAAAATAGGGGCACTGATTCGATGCCATCGAAAGAAAAGCGGTTTAACCCAAAGGCAACTAGCTGATTTAGCCGGAGTGGGCAAAACGGTTGTCTTTGATATTGAACATGGCAAAGAAACTGTACAGTTTAGTTCTTTGCAGAACGTCTGTCAGGTTTTGAATATTTCAATCCAATTAGATAGTCCGATCATGGAACAATGTATGGAGGAGGCAAATGCGTAAGGCCAATGTTTATATGCATGGAGAAAGGGCTGGCATGCTCATCGAGGTTAAAAAGAATGAAAAGTATCGTTTTATCTATGATGAGGAATATGATGGTCAACCTATCTCGGTAACCATGCCGGTAGAAAAAAAAGAATTCCAGTATGAACAGTTTCCTCCATTTTTTGAGGGATTACTTCCGGAGGGGGTAAACTTGGAGATGCTTCTCCGGACAAAAAAAATTGATCGCAATGACGCCTTTTCACAATTGATGGCTGTGGGGGAAGATACTGTTGGCGCGGTTACCGTTCGGGAGGTGGAGAAATGAGGCGATGTCCCATTTCGTACCAAGAGATATCAGAGGGTTCCTATAGTAAAACAGGATTGAACAGATTAAATCCGTCTTTGAAGAATCTTAGGCCTTTTCCATTTTCTCGAAAAGAGCAGGTTCGAGAAGCCCAAAGGCGGATGACGAAAATGTCCATTGCTGGTGTGCAGCCGAAGCTCAGTGCCCAGCTTAGTGTAAAAGAGGAGGTTTTTAAAGTTGTTGATAAACATGGCAGCTATATTTTAAAGCCTCCATTGAACGATTATGAGAATGTACCTGAAAATGAGGATGTAACGATGCGAATGGCAGCAGCCTGTGGAATTGAGACTCCGTTACATGGTCTGATTTATGCCAAAGACCATTCAATGCTTTATTTTATTCGGCGTTTTGACCGCATAGGTAGAACGGGAAAAAAACATGTAGAGGATTTTGCGCAGGTAGCTGGGATGAGTCGAGATACGAAATATGATTACTCCATGGAAAAGGTTGTTTCGCTTATTGATGATTATTGCACTTTTCCCATGATTGAGAAGATGAAGTTATTTCGAAGGGTATTGTTTTGTTGGCTTTGTGGCAATGAGGATATGCACCTCAAAAACTTTTCGCTTATTTATCAGGATGATAAAATAGCGCTTTCCCCGGCCTACGATCTTTTGAATAGTTCTATAGTTTTAGCAAATCCAACGGAGGAAATGGCACTTCCACTCCAGGGGAAAAAGTCCAATTTTAATGAAGATATCTTTTTTAAGTACTTTGGTGTAGATCGATTGGGTCTTAATGAGAAGGTGTTGGCCAATATTAGAGAAGAAATTCAATCTTCTTTTCCTGAATGGACTCGTCTTATTGAGATCAGTTTTCTAACTGATGAGAAAAAAGAGGCCTATTTAGATGTTTTAAATCAACGTAAGAGAGATATTGACTGGATTTGACCTATTTCATCTAGACGAAATAGGAATTCTACATGTTTTCTATAGAAAGTTACTTTCCAGCATGATATTTATGGTGTGTTTGCCAGTATAGATTTCGTGTTCTACCTCTTTTACTGTTGCCATGACGCTTCCGTATCTTTCTTTTATGAATGGAATAAGAAAATCTTCACCAACTCGGGGAATAGTTGTTAGTCCGTCTATGCCAACGACCCAAAGATCATCTCGAATTTTAACAATCAGATAGATTTCTGTATCCGAAATGGTATAGGCTTTTGGATCAGAGAGTTTGATACTGAAATCCTCATAGAGATCATTCATTAATTCCATCAATGCAGTTCTAGATAAAGCCAGTTTTTCTAATAGGTCTTTTTGATAAGGGAGGGGATTATCATCATTGTATTCGTATTCAGTTAATTCGCGAATTAATGAATCATATTTTGAGTCCTTTTCAAATAGACGAGTTATTAGAGGTAATTCGGAAACTATAGCAAATATAAGCTCTCGATATCCTAGTTTTTGACGTGACATATAGATTAAGGCTACGTTTATATTGGTATAATCCCGATCCTTGTTCACTTTTTATGAATGTTCACGGTCCGTGAACAACATTTTTTAATGAACAAGAGCTTAATTGGATTGTTTAATCTAATGTACGCAGGAAAAAGATAGGTTCGTTGTCCCATCTTGTCCCAAACCATCTCAACTTGATGATATTAGAATCTTTATATCCATTTAATCCCAGGAGATTCCATTACATACCTTGCTCCTTCATTTCTTTAAACCACCATTCAAATTCTTCAGGATAACGTGGAGCGTGCTCATCGAACCAATTATTGAGATCGTTATTATAGTAACCTCCTTTGTTAAATCGATCTTCAAATCCGGCCAGCGTAAATCCTAAACGTATTGCTAAAATGTAATGGCGGGCTCCGACATTATCATTGGGATTCGTTTTGAAGAGCTTTCTGAGTAGATCAGCAGCCTCTTCATTATTTCCCTGGTCCCATTCGGATAATGCCTTATTCAAGATCGTCCGAATAATGTGGCGATTTTCTGTCCAGCCCCAGTACAGAGCATCTGGCCATTCTCCCTTTTTATTGGTGATCAACTCGATAGCGTGATCAAAAGCCGTATCCAGAATTTGGGTCGCTTTGTTTAGTTTGTTTTCGTGCTGGTATATCTCATGAAGATACAGGTAGGGATCTAAAAAATGGGGGTCTTGATCAATAAGTCGCCCCATCAACTTGAATACTTTCTGTTGGTTCATGGACTCTTGATCTATTCGATCCAACAGTTCGTGATATCTCTGCTGGATGGGTCTATTTTTATCTATAAAACCGGGATTATTCATAGCATCAATATTGGCTGTCTGTAAAGCATATAAGTTACGCTATTTGGTGGTCGCATCCGATACTGTAGTAAAAAGTCATGGATTTAATTGCTGGGATTTCGGATTCTGGGTTATTATATAAGGTAGGTTGCTTCAAGATTCCGAAATAATAACATTTCTTTCTTATTTTCTTAGATATCCCAATAAAACATTGGGGCACAATGAAATACCCTCTAAGAAATCGCCTAAGATTGATCTTAGTTTTCTAAGACCGATCTTAGACTTCTTAGGCGTTTCTTAGTCGATTTCTTAGATATATTATTATTTTATAACTAACTATTATTATTATACTTACAGGGAGAGTGGACGGATGATTTTTAAGCGTCTAAGAAAATAAGATGGTTTTCTGAGATTTTGGTAAAAAGCCCAAAAAAGGAAGATTTAGATCAAATCTACTCTCAGTATTCTATATCCAGATAGTTTTTTTGCAGTTGGCTCAAGAAGAGATAATGACTCTTCCAAGGCCAACTGCTTATTGTATAATTGGTACTGTCGGTAGCTGCCATCTAACCTTTTGTTATCATTCCCGTGCGACCGGCTGTTCTAAGCAGGTCTTCAGGAACCAGGTGAACATATTTATTGGTTACTTCCAGGCTTTTGTGACCCAACATGTTCTTTGCCTCTATAGCATTGAATCCTATGCGAAGTAAAAAGGTTGCACACGAATGACGTAGTCCGTGAAAGTTAATCGACTTTTTTAATCCCGCTTCTTCTGTGGCATAAAATTTAAATCGCTTAGTAATAGTGCCTCCGGTTAGGGCTATTTCCATGTCGGTAGTTGATTTGGGACTTGGGAAAACAAGTCCTTTGTCTGGAAGCCCAAGAAAGTCTCTCCATCTAGTTAACTCTTCATATAACGGATCGAAAATCGGAACCACTCGCTCAGAACCGTTTTTGGTGTCAGTGACTCGAATAAAACGTTCCTCTAAGAAGACGTGCTGCCACCGAAGCTGGATAATTTCCTTTCTTCGCAGCCCGGTATAAAAGGCCAGAGTAATTAAAGGGACAAACCAGAATTGCATCTGCTCGTATCCCTGAATCGCTCCCGTCTCTCGATGTTTTTTCTGGTAAGCATGAAATTTTTGGATGATTAGTTTGAGATCTTTCTCATCAATAATCTTATCTACAAAGTTATCCCGCGTTTTGGGGACCGCGACTTTGTCACAGGGATTTTCATCCAGAAATTCCTCCTCAATCATCCAGTTGAAAAAGGATTTCAGGTGGATATAGTAGTTGTTCTTGGAGGCATTTGCCAGATCCGGCCGCAAACAGAATTTCCTGATATCACCGGCATCAACTTTTCGAACGGGCATGCTGTACCCAACCTGTTCCATAAACTGAGTAATCACCTGCCGGTAAGCAGTTTTTGTTTTCTCTGTCACGTTGGTCTTTTCGTTGAGGAATTTCTTTAGCAGGGAGTTTAGCACGGGACTCGTAAAAGACGTCCCTTCCAACTGCTCATATTTTTCGTAATCCTGCAGGTTCCAGTCGTCATCGAAAGGATTTATTTCCCCTTTTTGATACAACTTCTCATACTTCAGCTTTTTTTGTTCTGCTATCTTTTTGTACTTGGTACCAAGGGCATAAGTTTTTTTAATCTGTTTCCCATCTATGCGCGTGGCAAATACAATAGAGTAGTACTTATTACGCTTTTTTAGGCTGGCCATTTTTCGACATATTGGTTAATAATGGTGGGTTTTTGTACCCACATATGTACCCACAAAATATGAAAACTGGGTGATTTAGGGAAAACTTTTCCCGAAGGCGAGATTGGTAGCGTGTGTATATACCAACAAAAAACCCCGCTCATCGTGAAATAAGCGGGGTTTTTTGGGGTAAAAAAAGATGTACGCCTGAGAGGATTCGAACCCCTAACCTCCTGATCCGTAATCAGGTGCTCTATCCAGTTGAGCTACAGGCGCAGTTCAATAAGAGGCCAAAGATACGCCTATATTTATTCCATTTCAACTCTTTTTATAACAAGAATTATTTCTAAATAGCCTTAACATTTTAAAACATTTTTCAACTCACACCGTAAGGCATTTCTTATTACATTTATAATGTCACTTCTTAAACATCAATCAATAAACAATGTTATGAAACACTCATTTCTGATGATACTGTGCATTGGTCTTGTGTTTTCAGCGTGCTCAACGACCGAGCAGGCTGTAGATAAACAGGATGAAAAAGCACAGCAAGAAAATAAATATGAAGAGCTGACCAAAGAAGCTGAAAAGTACGAAGGCTATTTCGACCTTTACCAGAAGGATGGTGAGCTCTATTTGTCGGTTAACAGAGATCAATTGGATGAGCAATTTCTCATGAACTTTGAGCTGGCACGGGGTATTGGAGCTGCAGGGCTTTACGGTGGTAGCATGCTGTCTGTTTTTGAGGGATTGGTCGTATCTATGGAAAAACATGAAGGAAAAGTGATGTTGGTACAGCACCCTCATCGATACACGGCCGGGGGGAATGAAACCTTGGAAAATGCCCTTAACCTCGCATACGGAAGCTCGGTTCTCGAAACGGCCAAACTGGAAGCTTTTAATGCTGACAGTTCCCAGATGCTGATCAATGTATACGATTGGTTTGTGGGGGACTTGTCGGGCATTTCACAACGCCTGAAATATGCTGTTGGGGAAAATGGTCGTCCGGGCCGGGTGACATTTGATAAAAGTCGTTCCCACCTTGAAAAGGTGCAGGCCTTTCCGGAGAATGTAAATATTCAAGCCAAACTTACCTTTAATAATGCTGAGGATAACGCTCCTCGAACGGTAGCCGATGGTCGTTACATTCCCCTATCGTTGTTTTATACGATGGTGAAGCTTCCTGAAGATCCAATGGAACCGCGTATAGCTGATGATCGCGCGGGTTATTTCATGACCGTCCACAAGGATTTTTCGGATGAATCCGATGATTTTTTCAAACGCTACGTTAACCGTTGGCGATTGGAATGTGAAGGGGAGGTGGATAAAGGAGAATTGTGCACACCCAAAAAGCCGATCACATATTATATTGATCATACTGTGCCCGAAAAATATCGTGAGGCCATGATGAATGGCGTTGAGGCATGGTCTGATGCTTTTGAAGATGCAGGCTTTAAAAATGCGGTACGGGCTAAAATGTTGCCCGATAGCGTAATGGCCGAAGATATTCGCTATCCTACTCTTCGTTGGAGTACCTCCGATCAGCCTTACTATGGAGCCATAGGCCCCTCGGTGGTAGACCCTCGTACCGGGGAAATCATGGATGCTGATATCCTTTTTGAAGCAAGCATGCTACTTGGTGACAAGAACACTTACCGAAATTTAGTTGAGCCACGATCTGCCATTGATGAGGTCTTTAATGTAAGTGAGAAGGAGCTGGCACTGATGAGTAAAGGAGTAAAGACAAAATCCTTTTACAGTGAAATGAATGCTCAGTTTGATTTAATTCACAGCTTCTTATTGGCTAATGGAGAGATTAAAGCAGGAGATCCCGTGCCGAAAGAATTTGTTGATCAGGCTTTGAAATGGGTTGCGATGCACGAGGTGGGGCATACGTTGGGACTGCGACACAACTTCCGGTCTTCTATCGATACACCGCTCGATAAACTCTATGATGAAGAGTGGGGTGAAGAAAAAGGAGTGTTCAGTTCGGCTATGGAATATCCTTCTATTAATTTACATCCCGAAGATAAATCCGAAGATGCCTATTATTATAATCCGGGAGTGGGTTCATACGATCGATGGGTGATTTCGTACGGATATACCCCTGATGATGAAAGGGCAAAAGAAATTGCACGTCAGGCTGCACAGCCGGGACATGCTTATGGCACTGATGAAGATGCTCGCGGAGCCGGGGCTGTAGATCCTCATGTAAACGTGTTTGATTTAGGTGCTGATCCGCTGGCTTGGGGAAAAGAGCGGGCCCAATTATTACAGGGACTTATTCCCAAGATTAGTGACATAAAATTAGAGGACAATGCGCCATACTATGAGGCAACGGATCTGTTTCAAAGTTATCTCTATCAGTATGCTCGTGTATTGACGCCGGCTGTAAAATATATTGGCGGACAGCATCAGTATCGTGATCATGTTGGTGATCCCGATGGACGTATGCCGTTTGAGCCAGTCGAATATGAAGAACAAAGGGAAGCACTCGATATGATTGTGAACTATGCTTTTGCTGCGGATGCGATGAGGTTGCCACAGGATATCTTCCAGAAAATGGGTGCCAACCGCTGGAGTCACTGGGGCAATAGTACTACCTATGGCGGACGCGTAGATTATCCGCTTCATGGAACCATGCTCGGTATTCAAAGTTCCCTTTTGGAGGAGCTGTTAGATCCGGTTCGGTTGTCGCGTATCCGGGATACAGAGGTTAAATTCGGCACAGAAGAGACAGTGACTATTCCGGAGTTGATGAGTGCACTGACAGAGTCAATCTGGTCAGAGGTTCTTACATCACCCGGCCAGAATATTGAAACCAATCGACGAGACTTACAGCGTAATCATCTGAATCGAATGGTGAAACTGGTAACTGATGCTCCGGATGAGATGCCTGCCGATGCTCGGTCTATAGCACGACAGCAGCTTCAAATGTTGCAAAATCAGTTAGACGCTCGTCTTGCTCCGCCGACGTTTGATTTTAATGATTATACGCAGGCTCATTTAGAAGAATCTGTTTCAAGAATTGAAGCAGCTTTAGAAGCGAGCTATGATATCGAGAGTTAGTTTTTACTTAGCTCGTAAAAAAATAAAAGGGAGTCCACTTCAAATTGGGCTTCCTTTTTTAATTTAAACTAATCAGTAGATATGCTTCGGTTTACAATTCTGTCGAAGCATCCCCAGAACCTGCTGGAAATCGCCCGGCAGATCAGAATCAAACTCAACCATCTCTCCGGTTGTGGGATGTTCAAAACCCAGTGTTTTGGCATGTAGGCACTGTCGCTGCAGCGAGGCAAATAAATTTTGAAACATTTGCTTTCGGCTGCCGGTGTTAGGACCATATCGAACTGAGTCTCCGCCGTATTGTCGATCTCCGAAAACCCAAAGGTTATTATCGGCAAGGTGCACCCGAATTTGGTGTGTGCGTCCGGTTTCCAGTTTTAGTTCGAGAAGGGTTAGATGATCAAAGTATTCGAGCACTTTGTAATGTGTTGTGGCATGTTTGCCTTCCTCATCTGGTACAACCGCCATCCGTTTTCTATTATGTGGATCGCGACCAATAGCCCCGGTAATTGTACCTTCTTTTTCATCGGGAGTACCCCAGACGATAGCCCAATAAGTGCGTTCAATATCTTTTGTACGAAAATACTCACTTAGAATGCGATGGGTTTCATCATTTTTGGCAACCACAAGTAATCCGCTCGTATCTTTATCTAGTCGGTGAACAATACCGGGTCGGACGGTATCCTCCTCAGGTTCCGAGAGATCATCGGTATACCACATTAACCCATTAACCAATGTGCCCGACCAGTTTCCTTTAGCAGGATGGACAACCATGTTGGCACTTTTATTTACGAGCAGCAAGTCATCATCTTCATAAACAATGTCAAGGGGCATTTTTTCGGGTGTAACTTCAAGAGGTTGAGGAATAGGAATACGAACATCCAAAACATCACCGACTTCAATAGGATAGGATGCTTTTTCTTGTTTCCGGTTAACTGTTACAAGCCCTTCTTTTATGGCTTTTTGTATCTTGGTCCGTGAGGTATCTTCTATTTTTGCTGCCAGATACTTATCTAAACGAGTGTCCGAGGTTTCTTCTTCGGAAATTTTGAAATGATATTCTTGGTATTGTTCGCTGTTATTATTGGACATCAGATGGTTTAAATAAGGATTTAGATTAATTTCTGAAAAAACTACAAAAAAACTGAAATTATTTTGTAAGGATTGCCTTCCTTAAGGGTCTTACTAATGACTGTTCATTAAGATAGATACCTTGAGGGCACAAACAAATTAGGCTCCCGTAAAAAACGGGGGCCTTTTTTTATTTTGGTGAATTTTTAAAGCAATAATTAGTCTTTTTGTATTCTCCTTATAGATACGGAGGATATTCTGATAAAGGTAGAGCGAAGAAAATTATTGAACGGATAAAGGTGATTAATCAGTGTTCATTTTTTTGTACTTTTACGGCCTAACTAAACACCGACGGCTATGATACAATCACTTTATATAAAAGATTTTGCATTGATTGATGAGCTGGAAGTTTCCTTTCAGGAGGGGCTCAATATTTTAACTGGTCAAACAGGGGCGGGTAAATCAATTATTGTTGGAGCACTGAACATGATTTTAGGTGAACGTGCCGATACAGAAGTGATTCGCCAAGGAGCCGATAAAGCTATTGCCGAAGCTATCATCGAGATAGGAGAATACGAAGAAGTTAATAAATTACTCGAAGAAAATGCTGTTGAGACACGGCCTGAGCTAATTCTCAGGCGGGAAATACGTTCATCGGGCAGCCGCGGTTTTATCAACGATACACCGGTAAATATTTCAGTATTGCGACAGGTAGGTAATTATTTGGTCGATCTGCATGGACAGCACGATCACCAGATGTTACTCAAAGAGGAAAATCACCGCGGAGTTATTGATGGGTTTGCCCAAGTACGCCCTGCATTAAAAAACTATAGGCAATCATATGATGAGATGGTGGGGCTTCGAAAGGAATTGCGCAGTCTGCAAAAACGAGAGCGTGAGCTTCAGGAAAAGGTGGAGCTGTATCAATTCCAGGTTGAAGAACTTGAAGATGCCGACCTTGATCCGGAAGAAGAAGAAAAACTTGAGGAGGAAATACATCTGCTGGATAATGCTGAGGAGCTCGATCAAAAAGCTGGGGAAATTGTAGAGATGGGCGATCGCAATGAGATCAATGTGATGGAATTGTTAAACCAGATTAAATTGCACCTCGAAGATATTGCTCGCATTGAGCCGGAGTTTGAAAGCTATTTGGAAGAAATTTCCTCAGCGCGTATTAGTATTCGGGAGACAGTACAGTTTGCCGAACGCTACCGAAGTAAGATTGAATTCAATGCCAGTCGCTTGGAAAAGTTACGCAAGCGTCAGAACCAGTTAAATAGTCTGCAGAAAAAATATCATCGAAGCATTCCGGAGCTGATTGAATATCTGCATGAGATCAAGAAAGAATTAAGTTTGGCAGAAAATTTTGATCTTGAGATTGAAAAGTTAGAGAAGCAGATAAATGACCAGGCTGATGTGCTGGCTGAGAAGGCCAAGGAGCTACACAAAGTTCGTGAAAAAGTGGGTGGGCAACTTTCACAACAGATTGAGGATGAGCTGAGCAAGTTGGGAATACCACACGCTAATTTTGAGGTACGTGTGGATTGGATGGTGACCTCGGAGTCGCAGGGATGGATCACAATTGACGGCCAGCCAGTAGAGTGTACTGAGCATGGTTGTGATGAGGTTAGGTTATACATTTCTACGAATAAAGGCGAAGAACCAAAACCTTTGGCCAAGATCGCATCGGGTGGAGAGATTAGCCGCGTGATGCTGGCCCTTAAATCCATAATAGCTCGCGAGCAGAGCCTGCCGGTGATGATCTTTGACGAAATTGATACGGGAATAAGTGGCGAGATCTCTGAAAAGGTGGGGCGCACGATGCGACGGCTGTCCGAGCGATGCCAGATTATTGCGATTACCCATCAGCCGCAAATTGCCAGTCAGGCGCACAAGCACTATAAAGTACAGAAAATAGAACAGGATGGACGAACGGTTTCGCGTATCGTTCCATTGGATGAAAATGAGCATGTGACAGAAGTGGCAACGCTGATGAGCGGCGAGGATATAACGGATGCAGCTCTTGAAAGTGCTCAGGAACTAATTAATAAGAATACCTTTTCAAATTAAGTTTGCTTGTCATCCTGAAATTGTTTCGGGATCTCAAAAATTGCCGAGCTATTAAATAAGAGTTTTGAATGAATCCAGGGTAATAAATTTTTAAAGCTAAATTATCATGGGAAAGCATCACTCGGATCGTTTTGTAACGCTTGTTGATGACGCTAAAACTCGTATTGAGGAAATTACACCAGAAGAAGTACGGCAGAAACAGAAATCTAATGATGATTTTGTGTTGTTAGATGTTCGTGAGCAAGATGAATGGGAAAAGGCACGGATTGCTGGAGCCGAATACCTCGGTCGCGGAGTTATAGAGCGTGATATTGAAGAAGAGTGTCCCGATTTAGAGAAAGAAATTGTACTGTATTGCGGGGGTGGATATCGTTCGGCGTTGGCTGCTGATAACCTGCAGAAAATGGGATATCGAAACGTAAAGTCATTAGCCGGTGGATTTCGATCTTGGACAGAAGCAGGATATCCCATTAAAAAGCAAGAGGCATAAAAAAGAGGTTGGATGCTTATGCACCCAACCTCAAATCAAGGTATGGTAATAGAAGTCTGCAGATGCAGATGAGCTTAGTATGGAGTCGTGTTTTGACTTCAGGTTAATAGTTTGGGTCGTCTCCGTTATCGCCTGACGAGGGAGTCCCTGTTTGTATATCGTGGTTGTGGTCTTCATTGTTAACCCATACGACCTCGGTATTGGGTGCAACTTCAAGATTTTCGGGTACAAACTGGTTGTTTTCCATTGAAACGGTATCTCTATTTACTGCTTCTACATTACTCGTCACCGTAATTTTACCGGTCATGTCCGGAGTATGGATAGTACAGTAATAATCAACGGTTCCCTCTTCCTGAAAGGTATAACTATAGGTTTCTCCGGGTGCAATGGATCCGCTTGAAAAGTTTGCAGATTGATTCTGGTTGTTACTACTCTCGTTGTCAGGGTCGGTACTTGAATCACTACATCCTGTAACAATAAGAAATAGTGAAACAACAATAGTAAATAGCATACTTCGCTGGTTGCTTATTAGCATAATAAATCCCCCATAATTGTGACTAGACTGTTAAGGCTTGTTTCTTACCTATACAGCAGTTTTGTGATGAGGGTTGCCTATCAATTAGGAATTTTATTTGGCGAAAGCTTTAGCAAGTAGCTGAGCAGGATGAACGGCCTGCAAGTTTATACCATCTTTAATCTGGTGACGACACGAAAAACCAGGTGCGCAGACCAATGCATCTTCGGGGAGATCGTGTAGGGCGGGAAACAACCGTTGCTTTCCGATATCCATCGATACCTCATAATGATCATATTCATACCCAAAACTGCCCGCCATCCCGCAGCATCCGGTGTCTCCGATTGTGACTTCATAGCCGGCACGTTCCAGCGATTTTTGTATGGCTGAATTTCCAATGAGTGATTCAGCATGGCAATGGCCGTGTACGAATACCTTCTTGTTTTTTGGGGATACAGGAGAGTTTGCCAGCAAGTCAGCAGCGAATTCCTCAAAGGTATAGCTGGCATCGGCCACGATTTGTGCTGAGTGAACCTGGTCTTCGTCACAAAGATCGAGGTATTCATCGCGAAGCGTTAAAATTTCTGAGGGTTCGAGACCGATAATGGGGATGCTCCGATCGGCAAAATTGGCTAATTTGGGTAAATTGGTATCCAAGATTTTTTTGGCGTGAGCAAGCATGCCCTTGGATATTTGTGGTCGCCCTACCTCGTGAAAATCGGGGATAATGACCCGACAATCTTGAGATTCTAAAAACTGAACGGCTGCCTTTCCAATTTTGGGTTCGTGGTAATTAGTAAAAATATCAATTAGCAGGACGACCTCTCGTCTGCTGGTTGGATTTGCTGTTGGATGAGCGTTGCGATTATTCCACCAATCCATGAATGTTTTATGAGCAAAGGTCGGCAAGTTGCGTCGCTTGTCAATCCCCAAGAACTGTTGCATTAATTCTTTGGTTACAGGTTGTTTTATAGCCCAGTTTGAAAGCTGTGGGAACTGTGAAGCAAGTGGATACAGTTTAGCTGCCTGACCAAAGAATCGTTCGCCCATCGATATCCCATGTTCTTCATGCCATCCCTGTGTAAATTCGGCTTTCATCTTAGCCAAATCCACATTGGCGGGACATTCACTTTTGCAGGCTTTGCAGCTTAGGCACAAATCGAGTGCATCCTTGAGTTCTTCAGATTTAAAAGCCTCTTTTTGCTTTCCGGAAAATAGCTGACGAAATAGGTTTGCCCGTCCGCGGGTAGAATCCTTTTCCTCTCTGGTAGCCATATAGCTGGGACACATCGTGCCACCACTTTCTGACAGTTTTCGGCAAACGCCCGCCCCGTTGCAAAGTTCTACCGCATCTGCAAAACTGTCTTCCTTGCGCCAGTTGAAATGGGTATCCACCTTCGGCTTTTGGTACGATGGAGAATATCGAAGATCCTGCTCCATCGGTTTGGGATCAGTAATTTTACCGGGATTGAATATATTTTGTGGATCCCATATCTGCTTGACCTTTTTGAGCAGTGGCATCATGTCAGGACCAAGCACCTTTTCGATGTATGGAGCACGGGCCCGTCCGTCACCATGTTCACCGGATAGTGATCCGCGATAGCAGCGTACTAAGTCGGCAATTTCCCCAGCCATCTTTTTCATCTTTTCAATTTCTTCCGGCTTCTGCAAATTAATAACCGGACGCAAATGCAGTTCTCCAACTGAAGCGTGTGCATAAAACACGCAGTCGGTTTCATGCTTGTCCAATATCTTTTGAAAGTCATCGATGTAATCAGGCAGGTCGGGAACACGAACAGCCGTATCTTCACAGAAAGTAGGAGTACGCCCCTCCGAGCCAAGCCCCATTAATAATCCCAATCCTGCTTTGCGCAGGTTCCATACACGCTTCATTTTATCTTCATCAGTGATGATAGGCGTCACTTTACTGAGCCCGATATTTTGAAGTCGTTGAGAAAGCTTTTCTGCTTTTTGGTGAAGATTATCAGCATTGTCACCATCAAATTGGACGATAAGAATTGCTTTGGGATCACCTTCTAAAAAAAAGCGGTTCTCCCGCTGCTCAATATTTCCCTTGGTTGCATTTAGGATGACATCGTCAACCAATTCAACGGCGGCAGGGGCTTCTTTCACAATTTCAACAGTTGCTTCAAGAGCTTTACGAATGGTTGAAAAATGGGGCACTAAAATGATGGATTCGGAATCACAGGGGACGAGCCTCAGCTTTGCTGAAGCCGTCATAGCTAAGGTCCCTTCACTGCCACAAAGCAATTCAGCCAAGTTGAATTTTCTCCCGTCTGGGTTGAAGGGTTGCATCTCGCAAAGACGATCAAGCGCGTAGCCGGTATTTCGCCGGATAATTTTGGGATGAGGGTAGTTTTCTAAGATCTGATCGCGATGTTCACGAACAAGTGCAATAATCTCTCTATAGATGTGTCCCTCGAGCGTATCAAGTTCCATCTTGGCTGCCAGTTCAGTTTCGGTAAGCGGCTGGAAGGTAGCCTGAGAACCGTCGCTTAAAACGGCATCGATCTCAAGGATATGTTCTCGCGTAGTTTTATATTTGATCGAAAAGATTCCGCATGAGTTATTTCCAATCATTCCCCCGATCATACAGCGATTCGTAGTGGCGGTATCGGGACCAAAGAGCAGGTTGTATTGTTGAGCTTTCCGGTTTAAAGTATCCCGAATGACGCCCGGCTGTACCTGTGCAAACTGCTCGTGTTCGTTAATTTCAATAATCCGGTTCATATTGCGTCCAACATCCATGACGATGCCACCGCCTGTTGTTTGTCCCGCAAGGCTGGTTCCCGCCCCACGTGCAGTAATACTCTCCCCTTGTTTTTGAGCCCACTGTACAAGTTTGACAATATCATGTTGCGACTCCGGAAAAGATACGCCTTTGGGCAACTCTTCATAACTGGAGGCATCGTTGGCATACAGTCGGCGGGTTTGGTCGTCTGTATGAATGCGTGGAGTAGAGGGTTGAACGGATATATCCATAGGAGGAAGATATACCAATATTTGAAGGCCTTTGCAAGGGGTAGGAAAGTCCTCGGAACGTTAGATGTGTCCGGGACTTGAACTATAAAGCAAATTATATAAAAGTGTTTTCGGCGCGCTTTAGGATCTCATCACCAATCGCAAGGCCGGCCGTAGCGGCAGGGCTCGGTGCATTAAGGACATGAATTTCGCGATCGGTAACCTCAAACTGGAAATCATCCAGAATTTCGCCATTAGGCTTTAGGGCCATTGCACGAACGCCTGAGGGAGAAGGTTTGAGGTGTTCGGGGCGAATAGAGGGAATGAGCTTTTGAAGGTCTTTCACAAAAGCTCTTTTGGAAAATGAACGATACCACTCATCCAATCCCATTTTCCAGTACTTTCTGGCTAAATTATAGAATCCCGGGAAGTTAAGCGTTTCGATGGTCTCCTCAAGATCAAAAGAGAACTTTTCGTACCCTTCACGTTTAAAAGCAAAAACGGCATTGGGCCCGCATTCTATTGCGCCACGGACCATCTTGGTAAAGTGTACCCCAAGAAATGGGAATGCGGGATTAGGCATGGGATAAATCAACCCATTGACAAAATGCTCGACTTCTGCCTTAAGCTCGTAGTACTCTCCTCGGAAGGGCACGATTTGTATATCCGGTTGAATGCCCGCCGATTCGGCCACATGATCACTGTACAAACCGGCGCAGTTAATGAGATAGCTTCCGTAGAAAGAATCGGTCGTGGTTTTTACGGAAAGTTCGTTTTTACTTTGATCAATGTTTGTGACTTCTTGTCCACATGCCACCCGGTTGCCGTTTTGTTCAATAAGCGTACGCAGTTGTTGGCAAACACCCACAAAATCCACAATACCGGAGCATGGTACGTGAATGCCTTTTACACTATTGGTTACGTAGGGTTCAATCTCGGTAACTTCCTGTGGATCGATCTTTTTGATGCCTTCGATACCATTGATTTGGCCCGTTTCAAAAATATTATTCAGTCGGGGAATATCCTCTTCTTCGGTGGCAACGATCACTTTACCGCAGATTTCATAATCAACCCCATGTTGTTCGCAAAAGTCTACAAGTTGATGGCGCCCGTCAACGCAGTTTTTTGCGCGATAGCTGTTGGGCTTGTAGTAGATACCGGAGTGAATAACACCTGAGTTGTTGCCGGTCTGGTGAGCAGCAACACTATTTTCTTTTTCGAGCACCAGGATATCTAAATCGGGGTAGGACTCTGAAATTTTATAAGCCGTTGAAAGCCCGACGATGCCGGCTCCTACTATAATAAAATCGTATGTGGCCATGAGCTATATTTTGTTCATCCCTAAAATTAGTCGCCTAAAATACAAAAACGAAGACTGGGGATAAATAAAAAAGGCCATCCCAAATTTCTTGAGATGGCCTGCTAATAGTGAGGTGGAATTATTGGCTTATATTTTCATTCTCGGGAATGGGAAATGAAACCCAAACATTGTCATCGGGTCGATCAATAGGTAGTTCTCCCAATCGGTCATATCGACGCATATCCACCCAGCGGTGCCCTTCGAAGAAGAGTTCATAGCGACGCTGGTTGAGCATCTCGTCAATAACTTCGGCTTGGCCTCCCGCACCGCGGCTGAAGTTGCCGAGCCCGGCGGCATTGCGGATGACATTCAGATCGTTTTCGGCGGCATCCAAATCACCTGCATTATTTCGCTGTGCCAATGCTTCGGCTCGGATTAACAGTAGCTCAGCATTGCGAATAATCGGCATGGGAGCGGTTTGTGTTTGATAAACAAACAGTCCGTAATCACTGGTGAGATCATCAAGAGCAGCGGGTTCATCGCGGAGCTGTACTTTCTCATCGACTCGCAGATCACCGGTTTCGGCATCTGCTACCCAGGAGTTATGTGCTACCCAGCTGTCGCCCGATCCCGCTTGCGGATCAGCGAAAACCTGATTTAACAAGTCGTTGGTAGCTGTTGAGAATAGATGATAAGCCCCGAAACGGAGGTCTGCCGTTTCGTCGATAAACGATTCCGGCAGATAGCTTGTAAGAACGGCGTTCCAGTCTGGCTGCGGTCGATATACTTCAACGCGTGCACGAAGAGCACGGTTAAATTCCCTAAACGTTGCCGGTGTATTTAATCCATTAAACCCACTCGATAGGTTAAAAGGAAATATCGTTCCTGCATTTGTCAGGTTTGTCGCAGCTTCATCCAAGAGGTCAGCAATAAGCTGGTACGATTCGGCAGTATTTAGCAATTCGCCGGCGTTGAAAATATCAGTTTCGAGTTGCTCACGAATACCATTTTCATTGGTCTGGGTGATAGCCATCAAATATTGATAGGCTTTCATGGTTTTGGCAAAACCCAGTACACTGTTGAGTTCTTGATCCGAATAAACACCGTTATCGTTGAGTGTTGTGGAAGCTTGAATGGTTATATTTGCGTTGCGGATGACTCGATAGAACGAGGCCCATGTTCGGGTGATGTAATATGATCCGGCATCAAGCTGTGCGTTACCTTTACCGAGTAAATCTCCGGTATTACGGGGTTCAGCAGAAAGGAAACGGTACATTTCTCGGCCTATCATCCCCATATTAATATGATAGATGCGTAGTTCGGTGCGGAGTCCGGCCTCGGTTCCTACAGCAAGAGTGCTAATATCTGCTCGCGTAGGATTATCAAGAATACTCTGAAGTTCTGAATTATTGGGATCGGCACGGTCGTCGATTTTGACTATATCGCAGCTGAAGCCCCAAAACATCATTACTGCAGTTAAGAGTGCAATTTTGGTAAATCCTTGGTTGGATAGTTTCATAATAATAAACCTGCTTGATTAAAAGTCGATCTTGAAATGGAAATAATATTGCTTGGATGAGGGATAGGGTGCTACCTCAATGCCTTGTGCAATAGGTTGATTTCCAAAGTTGGAGGCCTCAGGGTCATAACTGCGATAGGGCGACACGGTAAAGAGGTTAGTTGCCGAAGCACCAAGTCGTATGCCGCGTATACCGTTGCTGACGTTAGCTAGCCATGCGCTGGGAACGTTGTAATACAATCCTATTTCCCGCAGGCGTAGGTACGAAGCATCCTGTACGAATTGGTCGGTGCTGATACCCAGCAGACTTAGTCGTTTAATACCGTTAGGTGTGTCATCGGTAATTCCTGCTGCTTGATTCTGGTATTCGGCAAAGGTTAAGTCTGTATCATCATAATCAGGTGTTGTCCCGTTGAGATCGAACAATAGCTCCGTGAGGTTGATCATGTCGCCGCCCTGTTTCCAGTGGAGCAGGAATGAAAAATCTACGTTTCTGAAGATTTTAAACTCATTCTGCATCGACATCTGGAAGTCAGGTTCACCGTCCCCCAGTTTCTTCGTTAGAATATTCGGGTTACCGTTTGTATCGGTGACAAGGTTTCCATTACCGTCGACTTCAGGATCAAGGCCAACGATTTGAGTAGCTGATTTGCCCTCTTCGATTCGATATACTCCTAATGAGGTGCCGAAACCACCTACATCAAAAGCGGGTACAGGTAAATCGGTTACTTTGGAGACATTTTTCCAAAAGTTGATGTTCGTATTCCAATTAAAGTTTCGTTTGTTCACAGGGAGCAGATTCAAGCTTACCTCAATGCCTCGATTTCTCATTTTTCCCGCATTAAAGCTTTCGAAGCTAAATCCGGTTGAGGGTTCCAGCTCGCGCTGCAATAACATGTCTTCAATCTGTTTTTGATAGACTGTAAGCTCGAGTGATGCGAATCCATCTTTGACGGAGATATCAAAACCTGCTTCGATCTCTTTCTGGCGTTCGGGTTTTATATCATCGACTCCCCGAATATTGGTCAGCAGAACGCCTCCCAATCCACCGGTATTGGAGGGCGCCAGAGATGTAAATTTAGCCCCGAACGTGGAAAGGTTACCGGTTTGTCCGTAAGCAACACGGAACTTGAGGTTGTCAATGCCATCGGCTGACCAAAAGTTTTCGTTGGTAATATTCCATGCCAGTGAGGCTTTCGGGTACAGATATATTTTGTTCACGTCACCGTTTCTATCAGATTTATCCCCACGTAATCCTACGGTTGCGATATAAGTATCGGCATAATTCACCTCTTCCTGGAAGAAGAAACCGCGGTCACGCTGAAATATTTTAGTTTGATCTACTCGCACAGATACGGCCTGATCTACATTGGTCTGCGTACCCAGCACTCCATTTGATACATTCAGAACCCGGTTTTGGTCATTATTAAAGGAGGTGTATCCGGCCTGTGAAACAAATGAAAGTTGATCGCTTGCTGTAAAATTATGAACCAGCAGTGCTGAGGTATTGGTGTTTAAATTATTGGTGTTGGTTTCTATAAGGGTACCGGGTGCTCCACTGGCTTGTTCAAACTGTAATTCGCTGGGAAATACGAGCTTGTTATTTTGACTGAAGTGATCCACACCGCCCGTAAACCTGAAGTTTAACGCATGTTTTGATTGCTGTATGATGCTGTAATCTACCTCAACCGATGTTAGTATTCTATTTACGAATTCACCGTTTGAAAACAGGTCACGTGTTTGTAGCTGGTTGGCTGAGTTAAACGGATGATTGGGATATATTCTGTTGGCATCGGGACGCAAATCAATAAAGTTAGGAGTAGCTACCATCGATACTCCGAAGGTCGTGCCGGTGTTGTCGTTGTTAGTTAATCCCCGAAACGTTTCGGAGTGGATATAATTTGAGGATACTTTAATGTTTAGATCGTTGGTAAACCGATGATCTATATTAGCTCGTATTGATTGTTTCTCATATCCTGTAGTTGGAATAATTCCTTCATCATCCTGCAAACTGCCGCTGATATAGAAGCTGGTAGATTCATTGCCAAAGCTACTGCTTATTTGAGTACGAGCCAGCATACCTTCTTGACCATACATTAACTCTTCGTAATCGAGGAATCTTCCTGAGCTTTGGGCTTCATTAAAAAGCGTTAATCCCGTAGGTCCGAAAGCACCTTCGGCTGTTTGGGCTGTAAAATCACGTGCACCCAGTTTTTTGATGATGGTATTGAAACCTACAGACTGGGAAACGCTGAATTGTGGCTGCCCTCCACTACCACGTTTTGTTTGAATGATTACCACTCCACTGGAGGCTCGTTGTCCATAAATGGCTGCAGCTGAGGCTCCTTTTAAAATCTCAATGCTTGCAATTTCATCGGGATTAAGGTCAGCTATTCGATTTACAGGATTATCTTGATTGGAAGCACTACCGCCGGCCGCGGCCGCCGTTACAGCATTGGATCCATTTGGAATAGCATCGTTATTAAGGTAGATGCCATCTACAATATATAATGGTTCCGAAGATCCGTTAATCGTTGTAACACCGCGTAATTTCATCGAAATACCACCGCCGGGCGCCCCTGAGTTGGCACTGATGTTAGCCCCGGGAATTTTGCCATACAAATCCGAGCTCAGCGTTTGGGACTGTGTAGTCCCTCTCAATTCAGCGGATGAGATAGAGGTGACTGCATTGGCCAGATTTTCTCTTTTTATGGAGCTGGCAAGACCGGTTACCACTACTTCTTCCAGGTTCGCTACATCAGAGGATAACTCGACTACGAGGTTTTCTGTATTGGTATCTACATTAATGTTTTTTGCGATATAACCCACATAACTAATGCGAAGAATGGCCTCAGTTCCGGGTAATTCAATCGTAAACTCTCCATCGACATCTGTTGTCGTGCCTGTACTTGTTTCGGCATGAAATATATTTGCTCCTACAAGTAGCTCTCCGGTGCGCTCGTCTACTACTGAACCGGTTACTGTAAATTGTGCTAAGGCTATATTAGAATACAATAGCATTATAGCCAGCGCTAAAAGTGATTTGTAACGGTTATACATAGCTATAAATTAGTGTTATTATTATACTTATATGCAATATACTCGCAATAAGTATATGGGTGAACTTTTTTTAGCTGAAGGAGAGAAAAACAGAAAAAAGTCAATAATTGAACCTGTTTTCTTAAATTGGGTAAAGAAAAAAAGCTCTTTTCTTTATTTATTTCGGTTGGATGTCAAGAGTTTGCCACCATTGTATCCCCAGATGATATTATTTGAATGCTTATCTTATGATCTCTGTTTTGTATCTTTGATAAAACAAAACAGTTAATAAGATTTGATAAGATGAGAAATTATTCTTGGGTATTTATACTTTTATTCGCAATCAGTTCAATTGCTTGTGGTGGAGCAGATAAACAGCAGAAGGAAGCGGCAAACACAACTGAGAATGGCAATCAAGCCGATCAAAATTTAACAGAAGCCGAATATGTGGAACAGGCTACATTTACTGATTTTGACGGGAACAAAGTCTCTATTTCAGATTTTGAAGGGAAGGTTGTACTCATTGATTTTTGGGAGACATGGTGCAAGCCCTGCCTGGCAAGTTTTCCAACCATGCAAAAAGTGCAGGATGAATACCCTGATAGTTTTGTTGTTCTGGCCGTTACACCCGGATTTACAGATACAAAGGAAGATGCCGAAGCTTTTGCTCAAGAGCATGATTATACCTTTAAATACCTGATGGATTCAAATAATCTGCATCGTAAGTTAGGCGTGCAGGGTATTCCCTTTAAGGTATATGTAGATGCCGAAGGGAATTTTATAGAGAAATCGATGGGAACATCCGGTCCACAGGGAGATTACAAGAAGCTGAAAAAGATCATTAAGAAGCATAAATAAAAAGTAGCCTTGCTAAGGAATGTATTTTTATTTGCTGTTGTTGAGTAAGGTCGGTAAATCTTGTATTTTTAGAAACTTTCACAAAACGGAAATTAAGTAATAAAATTCATGGCACAGAAGGTAAAAGAGAAACTTCCTTACAAAGTTAAGGACATTGAACTGGCTGATTTCGGTCGAAAAGAGATACGTTTGGCCGAGGCAGAGATGCCTGGTTTGATGGCACTCCGCGAAGAGTATGCGGATGAACAACCGTTGGAAGGAGCACGCATTGCGGGCTGCCTGCATATGACGGTACAAACAGCAGTATTAATTGAAACACTCGTTGAGCTGGGAGCCGATGTACAGTGGTCTTCCTGTAATATTTTTTCAACGCAGGATCACGCTGCAGCAGCCATAGCTGACCAAGGTATTCCCGTGTACGCCTGGAAGGGAATGAACGAAGAGGAGTTTTGGTGGGCGATCGAGCAGACTCTCTTCTTTGAAGATGGTAAGCCATTGAATATGATTTTAGATGATGGCGGAGATCTAACAAAATTAGTACATGAAGATTATCCGGAACTGCTCGACGGCATCAACGGAATTTCTGAGGAGACTACTACCGGTGTGAATCGCCTTTACAAAATGGCGAAAAACGGAACGCTTGGTGCTCCCGCAATCAACGTTAATGATTCGGTAACCAAATCGAAGTTTGATAACAAGTATGGCTGCCGCGAGTCTTGTGTAGATGCGGTTAAGCGCGCTACCGATATTATGTTGGCTGGAAAAGTAGCGGTTGTTGCCGGATACGGTGATGTCGGTAAAGGTTCTGCTGCCTCGTTGCGTGGAGCCGGTGCCCGTGTAATTGTAACAGAAATTGATCCTATCTGTGCACTTCAAGCAGCCATGGAAGGCTATGAAGTGATGAAGATGGATGATGCTGTCAAAGAAGCTGATATTGTCGTGACGGCAACCGGTAATAAGGATATCATTACTGAGCGTCACTTCAAGAAAATGAAGGACAAGACGATTGTCGGTAATATTGGTCACTTTGATAATGAGATTGATGTGACCTGGCTAAAAGAAAATTCTGAGCGTGATAATATTAAGCCTCAAGTTGACCTGTTTAAGCTTGATGATAATGGAAAAGAGATTATTCTCCTTTCTGAAGGTCGCTTGATGAATTTAGGAAACGCAACAGGACATCCATCTTTTGTGATGTCAAACAGCTTTACCAACCAGACGTTGGCTCAGATTGCACTCTGGAATCGTCCTGAAGATTTTGATCTGGAGGTAAGTGTACTTCCTAAAGAGCTTGATGAGAAAGTTGCTCGTTTGCACCTTAAGAAAATTGGTGTAGAGCTTGATGAACTTTCTGAAGATCAGGCTGAATATATTGATGTTCCTAAGGAAGGACCATACAAGCCTGATCATTATCGCTATTAATGTTTAATAGCAGATTAGCAATTAATATTGGCCTCATTCATCTTGCGATGGATGAGGCCTTTTATTTGCAGGGTTAAAAGCTGTTTAAAAGTGATTTAGCATCACTTCCATACGAAATTAGTTCGCTGCCATATAAAACTTCTCCCTCTCTTGAAGTTTCGTATTTAACAACACCGCCCGGAACTTCTTTGTCCGCACGCCACATTTTAAGAGAGGTTCCTCCGGTGATTCCAAAGTTCAGTAAGTCGGTCGTAAATGTTCCTGCCGGCGTTTGAACTGATACATTGGTTTGTTCTTGAGCCCCTTCAATTGATTCTTGGGTCAGCTCTGTGGGTTGACTGTACCAACCTTCGGAAACCGGCTTTTCCTGTACTTTTCCACCTTCTACCTGTTCCCGGTATCGGAGTATGGACTTTCGATTTTCGGAAAAGAGTATTTCAGCGATATACTTTGGTTGTTCGGAATCTTTTTCAAGAAGTGCGACTTGCCACCACTGTTTGCCATTATCCAACTCTTTCAGAAAGGCTTTTTTCATAATTAGCCCGTCATCATCATCGGTTGTGATTCTCCATTTAGTCATTTCTGATTGTTCATAAGAGTCTAACTCAAGGCCATAACCGAAGCTGCTAAATAAATAGTTGAACATCATGGGATACATGTTGGCTGAGCCAAACGTTATTCCACTCATTCCAGTATACGTAACCTGCTGCGTTAGATGGCGGGTAAACGTTTCATTATTATCAGATGGCATAGTAAGCGTAAAGTTTGAAGGCATATAATTATCTGCCATTACGCTAACAGTGTAAAGGCCAACGCTCCCAAAGCGTATGGTAGCTACACCATTTGAATTCGTGGTAGATTTACGCCCGTTTGAAGCTTCAACCTGTGCACCTTCTACAGGTTCATCATTTTGATTTAGAACTTTTATTTCTGCTGAATGCACGGGTATATCGTTTAGCAATTGGGCACTGGGCGAACATCCAATGAAGAGAAAAGTTATAAGAACGACTGCAGTAAGTAATTTGTAAATTGAGAAACGCTTCATCGTATAGGTAAACAACTTCATAATAGATGTTATTTTGTTGAGTTTAGAATCAAAATTATTGGCATGTACATGATTTGTATTACCAAGGTTTTGCAGAAATCTTCTTTAGCATTATGAGAAGTATGCGTGATTATTATAAATACTGAAACTGCTAATGCTTCAGTAGTATATGCGTGATTGATGAATAAAATAGGTCAAATTCTTTGCTGTACTTTTTAAAAAAATGAGAAGTTTTGAATATTTTAAACCAAAATTTTAATGAAATGATATTATGTCTGATAACAAGAAGGAAATAAGTATTACGGTAGAGCTTGACAATAATAATGTGCCCGAAAAGATTGATTGGAATGCTACCGACAAAGAGGGGGAAGGTATTGCTAACTGTAAAGCGATGTTTTTATCAATGTGGGACCCCAAGAAACAGGATACTCTGCGTCTGGACTTGTGGACGAAAGAGATGACCAAAGACGAGATGAAAATATTTTTTCACCAGACGTTGGTAACAATGGCAGATACACTGGAAAATGCTACTGAAGAAGAGGGGATGGCGGAGGATATGCGTGATTTCACTGCCTACTTCGCTGATAAAATGGAAATTCTCGATAAGTAGGTTAGCGAAGTGGTTTGTCATTTCGACCCCAACGTAGTGAGCTGAGAAATCTATGTTTTGCAGTGATTAAACAAAGATCTCATACTCACGTTCGAGATGACAGGTGTTCACTAAAGAGAATCGAGCCAAATGTTACGGCACTATCGCGCTCACACTCATCCCATAAGTCGTAGCTTAAAATTTCTCCCTCGATGTTAGGCATAGTCTGAAGGAAGGTATATAAAGGGGGGAAGCCACAAATACGATAGGGATCATATTCTTTTTTCATCAATTCGAGCATAGATTCTTGCTGATTCTTGGAGCCATATTCCAAAAACTGTTTGTCAAAATTCGCTACATCATCAAACATTGTTGCAGCAGGAGTGTCATCTCCAAACTTTTGACCAAAGTGAGCTAAGTCTCCACTAATCAAAAAGAAGGTTTTACTATCGCCACCGTACATATCTCTCAGAAATGTGGAGAAGTGATCAAGCTGCTGACCTAAATGACCATTCTCCATATAATACAAGTCGTCGAGCCCGCGAATAACAAAAGGCAAAATTTCGTATTGGTGATCCCAAAGGTAACTCAAAAAAAGCAGGTGTAGTTCAATACTATGTTCCATGCGGTGGGCGCGATCATTAAATGAAATTCCAAGGTCAGTATTAGCCTGTTGTAATTCCTGAATAGCTTTCTGATCTCGGGAAATTGTGCCCAATGGCATATTAAAATCTTTATTAATCAGAATAAATGGATTGTTTTGATATAAGTTGGGATAAAGTCCGGCATAATGTGAGGTGGCCAGCATAATTATGCGCTTGGGTTTCAAATCCCGAATGGGTGCAAAAGCTTTCACATAACTTTCCAGTGCTACCCGTGGATCGATATGGGGAGCATAAAGAGCTTTGGCTGAATCGGCAGCTTTGATATTGTCTTCAGCATGTTTGGCAAAAGCATCATCCAGATAATCTTTTAGTTCATTGGGTTCGGCAGGGTAGGAGCTGCCGGCTGTTACGGATTGATGGGTTGATGAGGCCTCATATTCAGCCTCGAGTGTTTCAGCATGATGCTCAAAATAATCGGAAGCCAGCACCCGGTTCTTATCCAATAGCTGTATGAATTGTAGCAGATCATCTTTACTGATGCCCTTTCCTAAATATTGCTCCAGGTCATTAATGCTTTTTTGTCCATCGAACAGCGAAAGAAGTTGTCCCGCCTCCCGTTTTAAGGCAAAGTCTTGGGTAGTATATCCCCGTTGATCATGAAAGTACAGTAAAGTACTGCCATTATCTTGCACGGGGATGATCTGAAGGTCACGACGTAGTTCCGGGATGGGTTTTGTTTTTGAACTAAATAGCTTTTCGTGACTCATAAAATCATATCTTAATGCTTGCGTCATGCTGAATTCGTTTCAGCATCATTACGTAACGAATAGATCCTGAGGTAAATTCAGGATGCCATATAGGTAGTTGGTCAATTTTCTCTCATCGCTTGGCATTCGCAGTCAATCCCATACTCTTTGCACAGTGGATGATCAGGCGGTTCAGAAATACGCGATTTACAGGCATTCCGTCCATGGTGAATCATCAAATGCGAAAGATTAGTCCAGTGTTCCCTGGGAAATAAGGCCATCAGGTCACGCTCAATTTTATCCGTATTTTTTTCGTGTTCGGTAAGTCCATATCTGTTGGAAAAACGACGCACGTGCGTATCCACAACAACTCCCTTATTTATGTTAAAGGCATTGCCAAGAACCACATTGGCTGTTTTTCGAGCTACGCCATAAAATTCCAGAAGGTCATCCATATTTTGTGGTACTTCCCCATCATGCTTTTCAACAATAGCTTGTGCCGATCGTTTTAGCGCTTTGGCTTTATTGCGATAAAATCCGGTGGAACGGACCAGTTCTTCCAGTTCCTGGATGGGAGCATTGGCCATAGCTTTGGGAGTCGGATAAGCTTCAAATAAATCCGGGGTAGTCTTATTAACGCGAACATCAGTACACTGTGCACTTAAAATAGTAGCACATAAAAGTTCAAACGGATTTCTGTAGTCTAATGCACAATGTGGATTGGGATAGTGTTCATAAAGTTTATCCAGTATTTCTTTGGCACGGGCTTTTTGCTTTTTCGTTTTTTCGGGAAGCTTTGGGAGGTCGTCGTACTGCTTTTTTTTCGCCATTTGTGATGATTCTGCGGTGAATTATTCTTTTGATGTCATCCTGAATTTGTTTCAGGATATAAAACTCTAAATAATTTGAATAACTAAGGATAATGTAAATCCAGTGTTATTTAAGGTGGAAATCAACAAACATTTTATCCTACCTTTAGTTTCACTAAATAAAGGAAAACAAATGCAATGACGCTACCTAAACAGAAAGCTAAAGAGTTGGTTTCTTCTCCCTACGCTTGGTTGGTGCTGGGATTACTAACACTTATCTACATTTCCAGTTTTGTTGATCGCCAAATTATTGCGGTGCTGGCGCCAGCCATTCAGGATGAGCTTTCGCTAAGTAATTTCCAAGTCGGAATTCTATATGGTACTGCTTTTTCATTCATTTATGCATTGTGTGGCATTCCGATGGGCCGGCTTGCTGATATCTATTCTCGAAAGCTGATGATTGTAGGTGGATTGGTAGTCTGGAGTTTGATGACGGCCGTCAGTGGATTTGCAACTTCACTCACCTTTCTAATTGTTGCTCGTTTTTTTGTGGGGATGAGTGAGTCGGCCTTGAGTCCGGCGGTGTATTCCTTGCTCTCGGATTATTTTAAACCTGAACAGAGGGGTACTGTTTTTTCCATTTATGCTGCAGGAATTTTCGTGGGAATCGGGGTATCCTTTTTAGTTGGCGGAGGAATTGCCGAAGCCTACGATTGGCGCACCTCGTTAATAGCTGTGGGAGCACCTGGACTATTGATTGCTGCCGTAGCTTGGTTTGTCATTAAGGAATTTCCCAGAGGGATTACGCAGTCCGAAGAAAATCGGCGATTTGATACCGAACAGAGTTTTAAAGAAGTAGTACGATATATCATCCGCAAAAAAACGGTACGCTATCACTTCCTTGGATTTTCTTTTATGGCCTTTACCGGTTATACCATTTTAGGATTTATTGGTATTGTCCTTACTGATATCCATCAAGCTGGATCTCTTGTTCCGCAGTACGGCTGGTTCATGATGGCTACGGGGTTAAGCGTGATGGCTTCAGGAAAAGCTGCTGATTGGCTGGCGCAAAAATTTACGGCTTCTTATCGATTCGTCCTGGGTATTATAGCGGCTTTGGGATGCCTGCCGCTGTTTTACTTTGGATTGTTTGCAGAGTCAGCGACGACAGCACTGATCTTAATTGGGTTGGCAAATGTAATTTCATCATCCTATAACGGAATATCGGTAGCAATCCTGCAATATTTGGTAAAGCCGAATATGCGGGCCCTGGCCAGCGGGTTATATTTATTCGTAATTAGCGTTGTGGGATTTGGTGTTGGTCCCCCGCTTACCGGTTGGCTGATGGATACCATTTTTACCGGGAACTACGGTGCGGCTAAGGCACTGATGACGGTATTTATCTGCTGCGGAATATTGGCAACAGTGTTCTTTTTGATGGCCATGCAGTATTACGATCGTGATGAAGAAGAAGGTTAATCCACAATTTATATAGCCAAAAGAGTTTTTTTTAATGGCAATAAATGCTCTTTGCCGTGATCTATACATTTGTTTATGAATACAAAGCTCTTAACTTTTGAGTGCTATAAGTGAAATTTTAATCATTATTAATTCAGCAAGAAATGACTATGAGATCATTAATCGTAAAACTCGGAAGCTTCGCTTTGTTATTGGTATTTATGGTGGCATGTGGCGGTGAATCCACAGAAACAGTGGAAAGCGGAACCTATGAAGGAACTATTCAGGAGGTTAATGCAGAAGAATCTGAAATATATGTAAACATTTCAGACGAGCAGACTTTGGAACTCTATTTCATTGAAGAGACCGAGCTTGTCAAAGATACTACTGCGGTTCCGTTTGATAGCTTGGCGGCGGGACAAAAAGTGCGCGTTGAGGTTGAAAAAGTAGGACAGCGTTTAGATCCGCTACGCGTAGAGATTCTTGAATAAATAATTTAATTAAATGCAAGAGCCGTTAAGTATGTGGCGGGTGGAGTTGATCCACCCGTTTGTTATTCATATCCCTCTCGCACTACTGATAGTTGGGAGTATCTTTTGGATTAGCAGTCTTTGGCTGCATGAGCGTTATGATTTTCTTCGCCCGTCAGCGCGTTTATTGCTGGTTATTGGCACATTTGGTGCGTGGATTGCGGTATATACGGGTTCGCTTGCCGATGCCGAGGTTGCACGCACATTATGTGATCCAACGATAGTAGAACAGCACGAAAACCTGGCCTATATCACAGGATATTTATTTTCAGCTTTTGTCACAATTGATTGGTTGGCTTTGAAAGGATACTTGGCTTTTTTTAAAAAGCGATATCTGCGTTTTGGATTGGCAGTTTTGCTTGTTGCAGGATGTGGATTTTTAGGATACGTGGGACACTTGGGAAGTACCCTTGTCTATCAGCAATCGGCCGCGGTATACCAACCCACTGAAGAATGTGTTGAATTTGAGTAAGATAAGACTTAAAGGTTGTAGGAAATCATCTATTTTGGTTGGGATAGTCTATTTGTCATTTTTATCAGAATGTATCCTGTATGGCTGACCTTTTAGCCATCCTAAAGTGAAAAGGTAAGCTAAACCATGTATTAACGGGTTTGGTGTCTATTTTCCCCGGAGTGAACTTGGTTCCTTTAACAAGGTGAAGAGCCTCTTTTGATAGCATTGGATGGGGTGAATATTCAATATAATGTCCGATTCCATTTCCCTCTTTAGTAACCAAAAAGTTGACAATTACTTTTCCTTTGATCCCTCTATCCCTGGCTTCTTGGGGATATTCCATTTTGGACAACAAGTATTTGTATCCGCCTATCGGCTCAGGTTTTGAATCTACATCAGCTACAGAATATGTTTCAAGAGAATCGACAGGGATAGTATTATTTCGGGGAATCTGATAGCTTGAACCGCAACTCAAGATCCAGATGCTGAGAGCCAAAAATAGTACAAGAAGCGAGATATTTTTGTTATACATCATCTAAGGATTTTGCCAGGGACTGCAAGGTTTTCTTAGCATCCCCGAAAAACATCTGGTTGGATTCTTTATAAAAGAGCGGATTGTCAATGCCGGCAAAACCGGGGCTAAGGCTTCGTTTAAAGACAATCGTTCGCTCCGCTTCATCCACATCCATAATCGGCATCCCGTAAATAGGACTGCCGGGCTCTGTTTTGGCAACGGGGTTTACAACATCATTGGCCCCGATTATCAGCACTACATCTGTTGATTTAAATTCCGGATTAATTTGCTCCATATCATAGAGTTGGTCATAGGGCACATCGGCCTCGGCCAAAAGCACATTCATGTGTCCGGGCATTCGTCCTGCAACAGGATGAATGCCGTACTTCACTTCCACGCCTCGTTTTTCAAGTTTATCAGCGACTTCTTTAAGTACGTGTTGGGCCTGGGCAACAGCCAATCCATAACCGGGCACAATTACAACGCGATCGGAATAGGCACATTGCAGGGCTACATCATCGGGCGTAGTTTCTCGTACTGTTTTGTCGGTGTCTGCTGCCGGTCCGCTTCCCGATCCTCCGTCTCCGCCAAACGCTCCAAAAAGCACGTTGCCAAGCGTGCGATTCATCGCTTTACACATAATATTTGTGAGGATAAGTCCCGCGGCCCCAACCAGTGCACCACTAATAATCAGCAGATTGTTGTTGATTACAAATCCGGCCATCGAGGCAGCGATCCCCGAGTAGGAGTTCAATAACGAAATGACGACCGGCATATCAGCACCGCCGATGGGAATGACTGTTAAAACTCCGAGCAGCAGGGCAATCCCGAATAAAAGCCAAAAGGTCAGCTGGCTGGTGGGATCATACGTAAGCCAGCCTACCAGTCCCAGGGTACCAATGGTTAATAATCCGTTAAAAATGTTGTGACCGGGAAAGGTGATGGGGTTACCGCTGATGAATCCTTTGAGTTTTCCAAATGCAATAAAGCTTCCGGTAAACGTAATCGAACCGATGAGAATACTGAGACCAATCGTTACTAAGTCCTGCGTGGCAATAGCAGAAGCTTCGAAGCGGGTGAATTCACCCCAGGCAACTACCGCTGATGCGCCACCGCCAAACCCATTAAAAATGGCAACCATCTCGGGCATGGCCGTCATTTCTACTTTTTTTGCTGCATAGGCACCGATCGCGGCTCCAAATACGATACCTGCAATAATGTATTCATAAGTGATAATTTGCTGATCGAATAAGGTGACGACAACACCAATAAACATGCCGAGTGCTGCCAACTGATTGCCCGATCGCGCAGTTGCGGGGGAACCGAGCCGCTTAATCCCAATAATAAAAATACCGGTAGCTACCAGGTAGACCAGCTGGATTAAATCAGGTAGAATCGATTGGATAGATGGTGGTAAAAAATCACTCATTGTTCTTATCTTTTTTCTTGAACATTTCAAGCATACGGTCAGTTACCATAAATCCGCCTACCACATTGATCGTTGCAAAAACGATGGCAACGAATCCGATATATTGGGCGATTTGACTATCTATTTGTCCCGCAACAATGAGCGCACCCAAAATGGTAATCCCCGAAATAGCGTTGGCCCCCGACATTAGTGGAGTATGCAGCGTAGGAGGTACTTTTGAGATGAGTTCAAAGCCAATAAATGAGGCCAGTACGAAGATAAATAAATTAAAAATGAGTCCTGACATGACTGTGTAATTAAATTAGGAATGAAGAATTAGGAATGGGATAAAAACATTAACTCCAAATTTTCCATTTTTAATTATCCTTTAGCATAGGGCTGATAATTTCACCCTGGTGCGTAATAGTAGTATTTAGTGTAATTTCATCTTCAAAGTCGAATGTTGCTTTACCGTCTTGAATCAGATGATTCAACAGCGATAGCATGTTCTTTGAATATAATTGGCTTGCGTGATAGGCGAGCTGGCTGGGAATATTCAGAGGGCCTATAATTTTTACGTCATCTTTTACGGCTGTTTCACCGGGATCGGTAAGTTCACAGTTGCCTCCTTGTTCGGCAGCTATATCTACAATAACCGCTCCGGCGTGCATATCTTGGACCATCTCTTTGGTTACCAAAAGCGGCGCGGGTTTTCCGGGTATGAGCGCAGTTGTAATAATGATATCTGATTTCTTTGCGTGCTCGTGAATAACTTGCCGCTGTCGTTCCTGCTCATCTTCAGCCAATTCTTTGGCATAGCCGCCCTCGGTTTCTGATTCCTCATCTAATTCGGGGACTTCCACAAAGGAAGCTCCCAGACTTTCCACTTGTTCTTTGACGGCGGGCCGGATGTCAAAAGCTTCTACCTTGGCTCCCAGTCGTTTGGCCGTAGCGATAGCCTGCAGTCCGGCGACTCCCGCACCCAGAACTAAAACTTTGGCCGGAGCCACGGTACCTGCCGCCGTCATCATCATAGGCATATAGCGATTTAATTCGTTGGCGGCAATAAGGGCAGATTTATATCCGGCGATTGAACTCATCGAAGAAAGTGCGTCCATACTTTGAGCGCGCGAAATACGCGGGACGGCATCCATCCCCAATGCTGTAATATTATTTTCTTGTAGGAAGGAAACAGTATCCTCGTTTTGAAGTGCCCACAGGAAACAGATTAGTATGCTTTCGGACTTCATTTGTTTGAGATCATCTTCCGGCGGTGTTTGGATACTGATAAGGATATCGGAATCAGTAAAAAGTTTGGTACGATCGGTAATAATTTCAGCCCCCGCCGACTGGTAGGCTTCGTCTAAATAGCTGGAAGCGTTACCGGCATCAGATTCCACCCATATCTCGTGGCCATTTTCGATAAGCTTTGAAATGGTATCCGGAATAAGAGCCACCCGGTTTTCTCGTTCGTCCGTTTCTTTTGGAATAGCTATAATCACAGTAGATACCCGAAAGTTTAAGGTTAAAACACAACTTATTGAAAAGTCACAGTATTGCAAATAGGATTTATAAAATAGAATCATTGTAAAATCTATATTTATGGTTCCCCTCTGAACGTGTAACCCTCCGGAGTAAGATTTATGTTGCTTAAATCATCGAAGAGAATAAGCAGGATCTTAATTGATGTGTTCTATGAAGGGGATAGGAAATATCGACTCAATTCTTACCTCTTATTTTTGTACTTTTACATGAAATTATTAAGTGAAAACAGATAAAGTTACTCATGGAAGATATTGCAGGAAAAACGTTTGATGTTGTCATCGTGGGAAGTGGACCCGCAGGATTAACGGCTGCATTGTATGCGGCGCGGGCTGATTTGAATCCCATTGTATTTGAAGGGCCCGAACCCGGCGGACAATTGATGCAGACCACGGATGTAGAAAATTATCCCGGATATCCCGAAGGCGTAATGGGACCCCAGATGATGCAGGATTTCCGCGAACAGGCACAGCGTTTTGGGGCTGACACGCGTTACGGAATGGTTACAAATATTGACTTTGACAAACGTCCTTACAAGCTGACCATTGATGAGGAAGTGGAGATAAAGGCCAAAGCCATTATTGTATCTACCGGGGCCTCTGCGAAATGGTTGGGACTTGACAGCGAGCAAAAAATGCGCGGTAAAGGTGTTTCGGCATGCGCCACATGTGATGGTGCTTTTTTCCGTGACCAACATGTAATTGTGGTCGGCGGTGGAGATACAGCCATGGAAGAAGCAACGTTTTTAACCAAGTTTGCCAGTAAAGTTACGGTATTGCACCGACGACAGGAGCTACGTGCTTCAAAAACTATGCAGCAGCGTGCCTTCAATGATGACAAAATTGAGTTTATGTGGGATACCGAACTTGAAGAGGTGCTGGGTGAAGATGCCGTTGACGGTGTGAAAGTCATCAACAATGAGACACAGGAGGTTACTACGCTCGAAGATGTGAAAGGAGTTTTCATTGCGATTGGACACAAGCCCAATACTGACCTGTTTAAAGGGGTTTTGGAAATGGATGATGTCGGATATATCCAAACAAAAGGACAGTCTACAAAAACGGATATGCCGGGCATCTTTGCTTCTGGGGATGCAATGGATGCGGTATATCGTCAGGCCGTTACGGCAGCAGGCACCGGTTGTAAAGCTGCCCTCGATGCGGAAAGCTACCTGGCTGAAATGGAAGTTTCCAGAGAAGCCGTAGCCGAAGAACACTGGAAGTAATTTTACGGTAGGCAGTTGGCGGATTGCAGGAATATCTTGCCAACTGCTCACTGCCTACTTCTTTTCATCCTTTCCAACCGTTTTATCTGTCTTTTCTTCTGATCGGGATTGTTCATTTTTATCGGATGTTTCAGTTTCTTCCTCATCTCGAATTTCTATAAAGTCAGCTTCGACTTCATATTCGTCACCATGTTCGCCGTTTTCTTCATCAGGATAGCGTTCAACGATGACTTTCACATCGTTCATAAACAGGGCAAACATTCCAATAGCCGAAACGACAGGCGCAATGCTTGTCAAAACAGCTGCTCCGCCTACGCCAACAGTAAGTTGAGACTGAAATAAGACTTTGCCTTCCGAGTTTTTGATCATTACTCGTCGAGCATTGCCTTCCTTAATTATTTTTTTGACTTGATTGATAATTTCAGAAACGGTACCTCGTATTTCTTCCGTAAATGTTTTGCGAGAGTTTGAAGTATTCATAATGTAAGTTTTCATCTTGGTATTCGGTGCTATATTGCTGAAAAACAAACTCCTTTTGTAAGGAATCATTTGCTACATGGTCTTACTACGTTAAATAATTGTAAATGATTCACCAGGAGCTATTATGTTATCACGTGTATATTGTGCCTCTACCATCGGCGTTGATGCCCGTCTTATAGAGGTGGAAACAAATATGTCAACCGGTGTGCCAAAATATTTTTTAGTCGGATTGCCGGATCGGGCGGTAAGCGAATCAAGTGATCGTATTGAAGCAGCGCTAAAGAATTCCAATGCTGAATTTCCAAAGGGGCGCATAACAGTAAATTTAGCTCCTGCTGATCTACCCAAGGAGGGGAGCGCTTTTGATTTACCCATTGCTGTAACACTGCTTAATGTATCCGGACAAATTAAAACAGATAAGCTTGAGGAGACGTTAATTTTAGGAGAACTGGCGCTCGACGGTAAATTGCGTCCGGTAAATGGCGTATTACCAATGGCGGTACAGGCACGTGATAAAGGATTGGAAAATGTGGTAGTTCCGGCTGCCAATGGTCCGGAAGCTGCCGTGGTGGAGGGTATAGATGTCTATGCATTTGAACATTTGACAGAGGTGATGGGCTGGTTGCATGATATAAATTCGTATCAGCCATTGAACATAGACGTCAAAAAGATGTTTAGGCAAGATGGAGAGGGAGAAATATTAGACTTTAGTGATGTGCGTGGTCAGGGAAATGTTAAACGTGCGTTGGAAGTTGCCGCGGCCGGCGGACATAATGTAATTATGGTTGGGCCGCCGGGATCGGGAAAGACCATGATGGCACGACGGTTACCCACAATATTACCGCCGTTAACACTTAACGAAGCCCTGGAAACAACGAAGATCCACTCCGTAGCGGGATTATTGCCAACTGGAGAAGCATTGGTAACAAAACGACCGTTTCGTTCTCCTCATCACACGGTTTCGGATGTGGCTTTGGTTGGAGGAGGAAGTATTCCTATGCCGGGTGAAATTTCAATGGCCCACAACGGAGTTCTGTTTTTAGATGAGCTGCCCGAATTTAAACGCAGTGCCTTAGAAGTGATGCGGCAACCGCTTGAAGATGGGTCTGTTAGTATATCGCGTGCGCGCATGAGCGTGAGTTATCCCAGTAGAATAATGTTAGTGGCTTCCATGAATCCGTCTCCGACAGGCGATTGGTATAATCCAACAGATCCCGGCGGCGCCTCTCCATCACAAATGCAGCGTTATCTGAGTAAAATAAGCGGTCCTATGCTCGATCGCATCGATCTCCATATAGAAGTGCAAAAAGTTAGTTATGATGAACTGTCAAGTAAATCAAAAGGAGAGCAGTCGCATGAAATAAGAAAAAGGGTCATTCGGGCACGTGAGGTGCAAACACAACGTTTTATGGGGATAGGGGATGTATATTGTAATGCGCAGATGAATACCAAGATGTCACGTAAAATATGTGCGCTTGATGATGCCGGAAAGCAAATGCTGAAGAAAGCTATTACTTCATTGGGGCTATCGGCTCGTGCATATGATCGTATTCTCAAGGTATCCCGAACCATTGCGGATCTTGAGCGATCGGAAGATATTCAATCAAACCACATAGCTGAAGCGATCCAATATCGTAGTTTGGATCGGGAGGGCTGGTTGGGATAGGGATGCTCTGGCTTTTCGCAAATTGTTCTCATTAGATATTGCTACATGTTTTTATAACAATGTGGTGAACCGTCTTTACTTGTTGGCAAATAGTTTGTAATATTTTTAGTTGATAAATTTAAAAGAAAAAGAATATCGTTATGGGAGTTTTAAATAAAGGGGTAAAGCTAATCATTGTGGCCTCACTTTTAATGATGGCCGGATGTGCAACCAGTAGTACCACAAGCCAAAAGAGTACGGCTGGAACCGATGGAACTGAAAATATGACATTGGAAGATCACCTTCGTCGCTTAAACGGCGTTCGGATTTCTGGAAGCGGTGATTATGCCAAGGTAGTATTGCGACCCAGAGGGATTTCTGGTGTGAGCCGCGGAGCAACCTCTTCAGGAAAAGGTGATCTTGCAACGGGAGACAGCGATCAACGCCAGCCATTGTTTGTTGTTGATGGTCAGAAAGTGGGACGAGATTTTCCGAATGTAGCGCAGATGTTTTCTCCGGGAGAAATAAAATCTGTACAGCTATTGTCCGACTCAGAAGCCTCTCAATATGGGAGCCAATCAGGTTATGGCGTAATTGAAATTATTACAAAGGCCGGAGCAAACAATAACAAATAGGAGATACACAGGTAATTTTCAGCACTGGATTATATAAAGCTCGGTGATTTTTTATTGTGTAGGTGTTTTTCTTACAAATATATGAGGTATTAGAGAATTTTTTATGAAATAGTATTTAATTAAAAAAATTGGTAGTTCAAATTTATGGCTAAACGCTAATATTCGTTAAAACCCGCCTTAATAAGCATCAGGCTTTGAAAATGTTCTCTCTATAGTTTGTTAATATGAACATGTAAAATACTTTTACATGAAGGTGGCTCCTAGTTTATAGGATGCTTTTAAATGGAAGTGGTATTTAAGAATTCTTTTAATTCAATGCGTTACAAGTAGATATAGCTTTTTGTTTAGGTTTTGTGGTGTCAAGTTAGTCGTGACGACTGAATATTATAGAATATTTTACACTTTGAATAATTTTACATATTTAAGAGAGTGGTTAAAAAACCATTAAGAGAGTGTTAAGTCTATTTGCTTGGCACTCTCTTGGATTTATTCTAATCATAACTAAAACAAATCAGGGCTATGGTAAAAAGACTACTATCTCTATTTACGTTATGCCTGATATTTTCCGCCACTGCCTTTGCGCAGTCCGGGACAATAACAGGTACAGTAACCGACCAAAGTTCGGGTGAAACATTGCCTAGTGTAAACGTCTATGTGGTTGAGTTGCAGCGAGGAGCTGCTACCAACGCGCAGGGTGAGTTTACAATAGAAGGAGTTGAGTACGGTACATATACCGTTCGCGCCAGCTTCGTAGGCTATAACACCTTTGAACAAGAGGTCACTGTTGATCAATCAACGGTTACGCTCGATATTCCACTCTCATCTTCAATGCAACAGCTTGATGATGTTGTGGTAACAGCGTATGGTGTTGAACAAAGCATGAATGATCTTCCCTATTCTGCACAGCAGGTAGATGGTGAGATTGTTGCTGAAAATCGAAGCGATAATTTTGCTGCATCTTTGAGCGGTCGTGTGGCCGGTCTTAAGGTTAGTCAGACAAGCGGAATGGGCGGATCCACGAATATTGTAATGCGTGGATATAAGTCTATTTCCGGAGATAACCAGGTACTATTCGTCGTTGACGGTGTGCCATATGCAAACCAGGAATTCAATGATGCAAGTACTGAAGCTGGTTTTGCAGGATATGACTATGGAAATACCGGTGTCGATATCAATCCGGATAATATTGCATCTATTAACGTGCTGAAAGGACCTGCAGCGGCAGCGCTTTATGGTTCTCGTGCATCAAATGGTGCGATTGTTATTGAAACCAAAGGTGGAAAGACGGGTAATCGTCCTGTTGAAGTAACATTCAACACCAGTGCTACGATCCAGAAGGTTAATAAGAACACATTTATTGATCACCAGATGGATTATGGCGGCGGCTATGTACCTTCCTTTGGAGCTTTGGATATTAATGGTGACGGTTCTGACGAAACCATTGGTAATCCTTGGGATGACGGATCTTATGGTCCTAAGTTTGAAGGCCAATCTGTGTATCAATGGGATGCCTTTGTAGAAGGAGGGCCTAACTTTATGACGCCTACTCCTTGGACTGCTCCTGAAAATACACCAGTAGATTTCTTTGATACGGGTACGGACTTTACCAATAGTATCCAGATCAATGGTGGTTTTGAAGGCGGATACTATAATATGGGATATAACCAGTCTAATACGACCGGTATTCTTCCCAATGCAAAGCTTGATAAGAATAAGCTGAACTTCTCTGCCGGTTATGATGTAAGCGATAAATTTACAGTATCCGGTAAAATTCAGTATTCTCAGACTGAAGGTCGTGCACGACCGGCTCGCGGTTATAGTACGATGATGAGTATGTTCCGCCAGTGGTGGAATACTTCTGTAGATATTGAAGATCAGCGTCGTGCTTATTTCCGTAATCGTACCAATGAGACGTGGAACTGGGCACAAGGTGGTTTGGGTGAAAGTCCTATATACTGGGATAATCCCTACTGGACCCGTTATGAAAACTTCTCTAGTGATGAGCGTAGTCGTTACTTTGGTAACGTAGAAGCAAATTACGAATTCACTGATTGGCTTAATGTAACTGGTCGAGTAAGTATTGACAGTTACAGTCAACTTATCGAGGAGCGTAATAACGTTGGTAGTATTGGCCACGGATCCGATTGGACAGGTTACCATAAGCGAGTTCAAGACTTTGCTGAGTTTAACTACGACCTTCTTGCCAACTACAATAAGCAGCTAAACGAAGATATTCGTGTTAGCGGTGTAGTTGGAATGAACTTGCGTCGTAATCACACGCAAAGTACGATTGCTGAAACAAATGGCGGTTTGCTTGTTCCCGGTGTTTACTCACTGAACAACTCAGCAAGTCCCATTCAGTTCCCGGCAGAAACTGATGAACAGCTGGCAGTAAATGGTTATTTTGCGAGTTTAAAAGTGAATTATGGAGGATTCTTGAACGTAGAGGCCACAGGCCGACGCGACAAGTCATCCAGTTTGCCTGACGGCGAAAATGTGTACTATTATCCGTCTGTATCTGCTGGATTTACCTTCAGCGAATTTATTGACGCTGACTGGTTATCCTTTGGTAAGATTCGCGGTAGCTGGGCTGAAGTTGGTAATACAGCACCACCCCATAGTCTGAATGATACCTATAATCGTCCTTCAAACTTTGGGCCTACCGGTCTGTACACGCTGCCTAATACCAAGAATAATCCTAACTTGAAACCGGAACGTACAAAGAGTTGGGAGGTTGGTATGCAGTTGGGCGTATTTAACGATCGTGCCACGATTGATGTAAATTACTACGATCAGAATACTATTGATCAGATTCTTGCTACTGAGGTTTCTCGTGCATCCGGTTATGCAACCAAGTTTGTAAATGCCGGTAATGTAGAAAACCGTGGTTGGGAAGTTTCTGCTACGCTACGTCCGCTTGTACAACGTGACTTTACTTGGACGATGAATATAAATTGGAGCAAAAACTTCAACGAAGTAAAAGAGCTTGCTCCAGGTGTAGATAACTACCAGCTGGCTTCGCCACAGGGTGCTGTTACTATCAGTGCTGCACAGGGTGAACCTTACGGAGCAATTCGAGGTACTGATTTTGTGAACCTCGACGGTGAAGCCTGGAGCCAAAACGGTGGAAAACGTTTGGTAGAAGGTGGTTACTATGCTGTAACTTCATCTTCCAATAATATTATTGGAAATATGAATCCCGATTGGACCGGTGGTGTTTCAAATCGTTTGAACTATAAAAACTGGTCATTGAACTTCTTAGTAGATCTTCAATGGGGAGGAGATATCTTCTCGCTTGACCAATATTATGGTCAGGGAACTGGACAAACACCACTTACTGCAGGTATGAATGATTTAGGCAATCCTAAACGTAACAGCCTTTCCAATGGCGGTGGAGTAATTCTCGACGGCTATAAGGCTGACGGAAGCAAGAATGATGTTCGCGCGCGTGCTGACGTCTACTATGGAGCTTACGGCTGGGTAACAAATCCCGCTGCAGAGTTTATCTATGACGGCAGTTACGTGAAGCTTCGTGAAGTAGGTTTAACGTATAATCTACCGCAGAACCTGATTGACAAAGTGGGACCAATTAAGGGTGCATCTGTATCTGCTATTGGTCGTAACTTGTGGATAATCCACAAGAACATACCACATGCTGATCCTGAACAAGGAATTGTTGCAGGTAACGTGCGGGGTTATCAAGGTGGTGCTTATCCAACCACACGTAACTTCACGTTTAACTTGAAACTTGAATTTTAGGATTGAATACCATGAGAAAACTATTATTACCTTTATTAGTATTTGCACTGGTACTCAGTTCGTGCGAGGATGATTTAACAAGCTTGAATGAAGATCCTAAAGCCGCGTCTGAAGTAACAGCAGATCCCTTGTTTTCCAACGCTCTCGTTGAATTGGGAACGTTGAAATCAAGTGTGAATTACAACAATAACATGTTCATGTTCATGTCTCAGTACTGGGCAGCAACTACTTATGCTGATGAATCCCAGTATAACTTGACGGGGCGATCTATCCCCTCCAATTACTGGAGCATTATGTATCGCGACGTGTTAAACGACCTCAAGCGAGCAGAGACTCTTGTTGATGAGGAGGAGTTTACGCCTGATGCAGAGAAGACGGCTATGAAGGCTCAGGCAGAAGTTATCAATGTTATGGCCTACCACCAGTTGGTGACCATCTTTGGTAACATTCCGTACTCTGAAGCCTTAGATCCGGATAATGTGTCGCCGGCGTACGATAGCCAGACTGATATTTATTCAGATCTGATGAGTCGTCTAAACACGGCTATTGGTAACCTGGAGACTGCAGCTGCAAATGGTACTCCCGGTTTCAGTGATGCGGCCGACTTATTCTATGCAGGCAACATGGATGCATGGGTAAAGTTTGCCAAGTCGCTTAAGATGCGATTAGCCATTCAGGTAGCAGAAACACCGGGTGCGGTCGATTTTAACCCGGAAACGGCTATTGCAGAGGCTTCTCCTGGAGCATTCCAATCTAATGCAGATAACTTGGCATTGGCATTCACAAGTACTCCACCGAACAGAAATCCGGTGTGGGAGGATGTGATCAATACAGGTCGTAATGACTTTGTAGCAGCCAATACGCTGATTGAGATGATGAATAATCTGGAGGATCCTCGTCGTAAAATTCAATTTACGAAGGTTGATACCAATACCGTAGAAGGAGATCCTGCAGAGATGGCCTACGTGGGAGGTACATATGGTGTGTCTAATGATTACATCGGTCATTCCCACGTAAGAGGTCCATTAATTGAGCCTGATTTCGAAGGTATACTCATTGAGTATGCTGAGATTGAATTCATCCGGGCAGAAGCAAATGCTCGTGGCTGGTTAACGGGTACAGCAGCACAAGCCGCACAGCATTACAACGAAGCTGTTAGAATGGATATGGAATACTGGGATAATGCAGCTTCTGACTCAAGTATAACTGATCAGGAGATTACTGATTATCTTGCTCAAAGTAATGTGGCTTTTCCTGTAGGTGGAACTCTTCGGGATCAAATCGAAGCCATAGCCCAACAAAAGTGGTTAGGTCAATACATGAATGACAATCTGCAGGCATGGACTGACTGGCGACGATTGGATCATCCAACATGGTTTGTAGCTGCCGATAACCCCGGCGCTGATAATGAGGATGAAATTCCAACGCGTTTCATTTATCCTGTTGACGAGCAGAACCTAAACCAGTCTAACTGGAGTGAGGCTTCTTCGGCAATAGGTGGTGACGAGAAGACAACCCTATTATTCTGGGATGTCGGATACGCAACCAGCAGATAATGTAACGTTTAAGCTTATCGCTTAAGGTAAGTATCAAATTAAAAGGGCTCCGAGCAATCGGAGCCCTTTTTTTATTGGTATTATATATTGACTCACAGCATCAGAATGAATATGCTTTGCAGCAGTTCGTAACGATAAATAAAAGCAATAGATAGGCTTGTCTTTATACGCAGATATTGTATTCCCAACCGCCGTTCGGCGGCAGTTTACCTATAGCTTGCCCGAAGAATTTCAGGCAGATGCTGAAATTGGTAAACGGGTATGGGTACCCCTGCAAAAGCATAAAAAAATAGGGGTTATTGTAAATATTCATGAGGAGGGGCCAGACTTTAATACGCGTCCGGTTCAGCAGGTGCTTGATGAAAAGCCGATTATTTCCAAAGAATTATTAGAGCTTACCGAATGGATACACCGTTTTTATTATTGCGGATGGGGGGAGGTGATACAAGCAGCCCTTCCGGTCGGATTAAATTTTTATGCTCAAAAATATCTACAAGCAATAGAAAGTGAACTGCCTAATTTTCTCAATGATGATGAGACTGAAATTGTAAAGGAGATTAGGCAGAACGAATCCTACCTGCTGGTGGAAGCACAAAAAAGATGGGGCGATAAGATCATTGATAAGCTGGTGGGACAAAAAGTGCTGGAAGTTTGGGAGCAGCCGGCCATGAAGATGGATCCCAGTACGGATAAGCTGTGGCAATGGAAGGAAGAAGAAAGTAGAAAAGAGGCCATCAGCATTGTCAAAGAGCATCAAGAAGAGGATAAGAATTATAAGTGGATACAAGCATTAGAAGTCTTGCTTGATTTAGAACTGCCTGAGTTCCAAAAGGAATTAACCGACTTTGAGTTGCTTGAATACTATACGCTCAATCGAATTTCTGAAGAGGGATTACTTACATATGATGAGGTAGAGACCACAAATTTGAGTATGAAGCTGGAGTATGATCCTTCACAGCTTAATACCTTGAATAATGAGCAGCAGGATGCTTTTGATGAAATCAAGAAATCTATTGGTGAAGAATCTTTTGGCAGTTATTTATTATACGGCATAACCGGTAGTGGAAAAACAGAAGTTTATATACACGCTTTAAAAAAAGTCTTGGAGCAGGGAAAGGGGGGATTGGTTCTTGTTCCTGAGATTGGGCTGACACCACAGATCGTAAAACGATTTCACCTTATATTTGGTGACGACATTGCGGTGCTTCACAGTAGGCTTACCGACCGTGAGCGATATGATTCATGGCGCGCGCTGCAAAAGGGAGAAAAACGTATTGCTATAGGTGCGCGTTCTGCCGTGTTTGCCCCCGTTCAAAACTTGGGTCTCATTGTAGTGGATGAGGAGCACGATATGTCGTATAAGCAGGAAGATCCCGCCCCCCGTTATAATGGTCGCGATGTAGCAATAATGCGAGCTCATATCAATAATGTGCCGGTGGTTATGGGGTCGGCAACGCCAAGTATGGTTTCTTTATGTGGGACCAAGAAAGGTAAAAGCGAATACTTAGAACTTAATGAGCGTCCTTTTGATGCGAAGCTTCCCAAAGTCGAACTGCTTGATCTAAAGCAGTATAGATCAGCAATGAAAGGACCACTTGCCATTCCTCTTTATAAGGCAATTGAGGAGGCTTTGGAAAAGGATGAACAAGCTATTCTATTATATAACAGGAGAGGATTTGCGTCCTACCTGCAGTGCGCCACGTGTGGAGAAATACCCGAATGTCCAAACTGTTCGGTAAGCTTGACCTACCATAAATCAAAAAAACAGCTGCGATGCCACTATTGTGGTTATTCTGAACGTCAGCCCAGGCGATGTAAAGAGTGTGGTAATGATTCGGTGGAATCTCGGGGAAGCGGGACGCAGCAACTTGAGGAGCAGATTGCAGATTTGTATCCCGAAGCGGAAACGCTGCGGATGGACTTTGACACGACTTCGGGTAAAAATGCGCATTCAAAAATTCTTAAAGCATTCGGACGAAAAGAGGCGGATATATTGGTGGGAACACAGATTGTCGGTAAAGGATTGGATTTTCCTGATGTTACGGTTGTCGGAGTGATCGATGCTGATACCGAGCTGGCGTTCCCGTCCTTTCGTTCGGGAGAGCGGATGTATCAACTGTTGAGCCAGGTGGCCGGGCGTTCGGGCCGAGCCGAGAAAGAGGGTAGGGTATTTTTTCAGACCTGGCAGCCCGATCATCCTGCAATACAGCAAGCAAAAAATCACGACTATAAATCATTTGCCCGACAGGAGCTCGCTTACCGTAAAATGTTACAGTATCCACCGTATTCTCGCATAATCAGGTTTATATTTAAGGGAGAACAGGAGGGACGCGTTCGGAGGGTGGCTGAAACCTATACCGAATGTCTGACAGAGGTACTGGGAAGCTTTGATTCGGTATTGGGGCCATCACCAGCAGCCATTGCAAAAATGCAGAATTTTTTCCGTTGGGAGAGCTTTATTAAAATACATCCTTCCAATGGAGCCTCAGCAATTGAGCAAATGCTTGACAAGACGTTTGATCTATTTGATGATCGAAAACCCAAAGGGGCCAGCTCAGTCCGCATTAATGTTAATGTGGATGCGCTGGAGTAGATTTTCAGTCAATAGTATGATCGGGTTTTTGGGACCTGATATCTGGTTTAGGAATAAAAAAATGACCCTTCTTTAGATTGGTTTTACGTATTAGGTAATGGGAGTCTGAATTTGGTAGGTAGAGAATCCCTCGAGAGCTAATACTAAAAAAAACTAATATAAAACCATTTCTTGTTATGAAACGATTGTTACCCATATTCATCATCTCTATCTCACTCATCTTTATGTCATGCGGTGATAACAGCACCGGTCCTGATCCAGAGGAGGGCGGTGGCACTACAGAAACTGCGACCTATGATATATCTCTGTCCGCTAATCCGTCTGAGGGAGGAACTGTATCACCATCGGGACAAAGTACTTACGAAGAAGGAGAGCAGATCGACCTGCAGGCTCAGGCAAACGAGGGCTATGTTTTTGCAGGGTGGACGGGTGATATAAGCAGTTCGGATAATCCCCATTCGCTTACGGTTGATCAGGACTATTCAATTACGGCAAATTTTGAGTTAAAAAATTATGAGCTTACGATTAATATTGAAGGAGAGGGAACAGTTAGCGAAAAAATCATTGAGCAACAATCCAAAGAGTACGAGTACGGAACCGTTGTAGAATTAACGGCAAATCCGGCTAAGGGATACAAATTTGTTGAGTGGACCGGTGATGTTACCGGTACTGATAATCCGGTTCAGATTACGGTGGATAATCCCCGAGAAGTAACAGCTGTGTTTGAGAAAAAATATTTTGGTATATCAATTACCAAAAACGGGGAGGGTTCGGTAGTCTTAAGTCCCGATCAGCAGGAGTTTTTGTATAATTCTACCGTTGAATTAGAAGCTAATCCCGCTAATGGATGGTCTTTTGTAGAGTGGCAGGGTGATGTTTCTGGTACTGATACTCTTATTACCGTAACGGTAGATAGTGCAAAGACCATAACGGCTATATTTGAGAATCATTTCTCTGGAGGGAATGGGACGGAATCGAACCCTTATAAAATTTCGACAATCGAGGAACTGCAGAAAATTGGAGAGAATAGCATATATTGGGAATCTCATTTTATTCAAATTAATGATATTGATGCTTCAGAAACGACAAATTGGAACAATGGGAAAGGATTTTTCCCAATAAGTTTGGTTGGTTCTTATGACGGGCAGGAGTTTGTGATTTCGAATTTAACCATTGATCGAGACCAGGGCTATGTGGCGTTATTTGGATATATAGATGCAGCAGAAGTAACAAATGTAAAACTCCAAAATGTAAATCTTAACGGTGACGGTTCCACTGGAGGACTTGTTGGAATGAGTGGAAAGGATAGCAGAATTTCCGATTCTTATGTGACCGGGAAGGTGCATTGTACCAATGGACGCTGTGGAGGCTTGGTAGGGGATAATTATGGAACAATAGAAAACTCTTTTGCTGATGTTGAAGTTACTTCAATAGCTAACGACGTAGGGGGATTGGTTGGGATTAATTGGTCTGAAATCAGATATAGTTACGCAGCCGGAAATGCATCAGGGATAAATGGAATCGGAGGGCTGGTTGGAAAGAATCTAAAAGGGAGCGCTGGCCGTAACCAAATATTTAAATCTTATGCACAGGGGCATGTAACTGGAAAAGACGATATCGGGGGACTTATCGGTGATAATCGGGCGGATACTCGCATTGATTATTCGTATGCAACAGGAACGGTTTCACCCTCAACTTCCAATTCTCCTACAGGAATAGGTGGATTAATAGGAAGGTTTAGTACTACAAATACTACACTTAGTAATTGTTATTGGGACACTGAAAATACCGGCCAAGCCGAGGGGGTGCCGGGCGGTGGTGGATATAATATTGTGGGGCTTACAACAGCAGAAATGACTGGAAGTGCAGCCCAGACCAATATGTCAGAATTTGATTTTGTAAGTATTTGGCAGGTGGCGGATGGTGATTATCCGGTTCTGTTTTGGCAATAATTAACTAAGGTGATCTTAAATAGGGATAGTAGGGTGACCGATTGAGTTCGGTTACCCTTTTTTAATGGATTGAATCGTTAAACAAAGCCTGAATATCGTTTAGTTTGAAACAGATACTTTTAGTTAATAAGCTAACAGCTATTGACTGTTTTTATCAAATTATTTGATTCTATATTGTGTTAGGCGGTATGAATAAAGAAGGCTTGCATTCTGTTTAATAAATTCGATTATTACAGCGGAAAGATACCTTTGTAATTAATAAAGAGGTGCCTATGGGCGAATCCCGGGTAAAATTGGCTGACAGTCAGGAAGAAGTACAGCGCTTTATGAAATATGTGTTGAAAGACCTTCGAGCGCTGGATCGTATGCTTAATGAGGGAGATTGGTTTGAAACTGATCCTATTCGAATAGGGGCTGAACAGGAGCTTTGTCTGGTTGATCAGCAGGCCAAAGCCTGGCCTCACAATATGGAAGTACTCGAAAAGTTGCAGGAGGGTGAAAACGGAAATTTTACGACAGAATATGCCAAATTCAATCTCGAAATAAATATGGAACCCCTTGAGTTTAAGGGAGATTGCCTTTCGAGAATGGAGAAGAATCTCCAGACGCAGGTTGACAAAGTTCGAGCGGCAACGGAAGAGCTCGGAGGAGAGATTGTATTGACGGGCATTTTGCCGACGATACGCAAGGTTGACATCGACCTGAAAAACCAGACCCCGTTGCAGCGTTACAGGGCGCTTACTCAAGCTATTAATAAGTTGCGTGGCGGTGATTATGATCTGCGTATTCAGGGTATGGATGAATTGTTAATGAAGTTTGACTCTCCGCTGTTGGAAGCTTGTAACACTGGTTTTCAGGTGCACCTGCAGGTAGGACCTGAGGAGTTTGTGCCCAAGTATAATATTGCTCAGTTGGTAACCGCTCCGGTACTGGCATCAACGGTGGGTTCACCCATTCTTTTTGGTAAGCGATTATGGAATGAAACCCGCATTGCTCTTTTCCAGCAATCCGTAGATACACGAACGGTCGGTGATCACTTACGGGAAAGCAGTCCGCGCGTAACGTTTGGTAACCAATGGGTGGACGAAAGTATTCTCGAAATTTTTCAGGAAGATACGGCTCGCTATCGGGTCATGCTGAGTTCGGAGGTGACTGAAGATGTGGAGAAGTTATTGGATGAAGGTACGCCCCCTGCTTTGCGAGCGTTACAGGTGCATAATGGGACGGTATACCGCTGGAATCGTCCCTGTTACGGCATTACTGACGGGAAGGCGCACCTGCGTATCGAGAACAGAGTTTGTCCCTCTGGCCCTACTGTCACGGATGAGGTGGCTAATTCTGCCTTTTGGTTGGGGCTGATGAATAAGATGGGAGATTATCATCCCAATGTTTCTGAGGAGATGGATTTTGATGATGCCCGAATGAATTTTATAGCGGTTTCTAAGATGGGCCTTGATACAAAATTGCGATGGTTTGATGATCAGCGTATTAATGCGGTAGATCTGATAACAGAAGAGCTGTTGCCTATAGCTAAAGAAGGACTGCAAGAAGTTGGGATAGATGACAGCGATATTACAGAGTATTTGGGCATTATTGAGGAGCGGGTAACGGCTGGACAAACCCCCTCGCACTGGATGCTGAATAATTATGCCTCGCTGATGAAAGAGCATGGATCGAAAGAGCAGACGCTGGCGGCGATAACAACGGCTATGATCAAAAATCAGAAAAAAGGGGAGCCGGTACATAAATGGGGACGTGCTCGGATGGAGGATCTTGAGCACTGGAAACCTTCGAGTCTTATCGTCGAAGAGTTTATGACTACTGACCTGTTTACAGTACAAAAGGATGACCTGCTGGAGTTTACGTCTAACTTGATAGATTGGCGACGTATCCGGTATGTTCCGGTTGAGGACGATAAAAAACACCTTGTTGGCTTGGTAACAATGCGGATGGTTTTTAATGCTTATTCCAAGTCCGTTAATCATGATGAAAACCTGGTAGAGACGGTTGAGGATATCATGATTGAGAACCCCATCACTATTCATCCGGAGGCTTCTATTATGGAGGCAATGGAAATTATGGACAGCCAGCAGATAGGCTGTTTACCCGTTGTAAAAAATAACAGGCTTGTTGGAATTATTACCGAACAGAATTACATGAGAATTGCACGCAGATTGTTGAAAGTATTACATTTGAATAACGAGGAGAATGAGGAGTCCGACGATTAGTAGCACGGTAACAGAAACAGAAGACGATCGGATTTTAGGGATAGTTGAAGGGGATCCTGGTGGGCCTACTGTCGTAGTAGTGACGGGGATGCATGGAAATGAGTTTGCCGGAGTTGATGCCGCAAAGAATATATTTGATATGCTTGATGGTATCCGTCCCCGGATTAATGGACGTTTGGTTGTTCTCCGAGCCAATTTGCCGGCTCTTAAGCACAGGGTTCGTTATCTTGATGAGGATATGAATCGTCTGTGGTTTCCTTCAATAATAGAAAAGGTTCGAGCTACCCCTAAAGCTGAGCTCAAATCGAATGAGCGTAGGCAAATGAAGCACTTGCTCCCTATCCTTGATATGATCGAAAAGCAGAGTGAGGGGCCGGTTGTCCTGGCAGATGTGCATACCTTTTCGGCTGAAGGGAGCATGTTTAGTATTACAAGCTCTGATCCTCGTCAACGCAAATTGTTATCGAATTTATATGTACCCATGGTTTTTGGGATTGAGAAATCGCTGAGGGGGACGGCATTGGGGTACTATCAACAGCAGGGATTCATCTCATTTGGTTTGGAGGGAGGACAGCATGAAAATGAGCTTACCGAATATAATATAACAGCTTCCCTTTTACTGTTGTTGCAAGCAGTAGGAGCTATTGAAAAACAATATGTAGAGAAAATAAAGGAGTACGAGCGTCATCTAAAGGAACACACACAGCATTTGCCGGTGGAGACCGAACTGGTATATCAACATATTATTGAACCCGGCGATGGTTTTGCGATGCGGCCGGGCTACTCAAACTTTGAGCCTATTAAGAAAGGAGAGTGGCTGGCCAATGATAATGAGGGTAAAATTATCGCACAAACAGATGGGTATATTTTGATGCCCCTCTATCAGAAACAGGGTAACGACGGCTTTTTTATCATTAAAGAGAATGAAGGGTAAAAAATTTGTTATTTTATGCCCTTTGTAAATCAGCCGTAATCTAAAGAAGAATTTTTCCTATAACGGGATATAGTTATGCAAGACTACCAATTTGTTGACGGTACGCGCCTGTCTTCAGTGATCGAGGCGCTAATTTTTGCCAGTCCGGAGCCTATATCGGAGGAAAAGATTTGTGAGATTATTGCCAAAGGGGAGGAAAACTTGGGATTGGAAGTGGATGCAATAGAGCCTTTTGTTGAGAAGCTGAATCAGCGGTACGAAGAAAATGGCTTATCATTTAATATTGAGCATGTAGCGGGTGGTTATACCTTTTCAACCAAGAAGCGTTTTGAACCTTGGCTTAGCATTTTTCAGCACGAAAGTGCCTATCGCAAGTTATCACAGTCGGCTATTGAGACCCTTGCTATCGTAGCGTATAAGCAACCTATTACCAAGCCAGAAGTGGATGATATACGGGGTGTGGATTCGGGTTATATGTTGCGGCAGTTATTGGAGAAGGTTCTTATTGAGGTGTCGGGTCGACTGGATGCTCCTGGGAAGCCCCTGTTGTATCGCACGACGAAACATTTTTTAAAGCATTTTGGTATAAATTCAATTGATGAGCTTCCGAAGCCGCGCGAAATTGATGAGATTCTCAAAGATGATGATATGGCTGAGCACCGGCAGTTTTTGTTTGATCGCCAGTTAGAGCTTAAAGAGCTGCAGGAGACCGCGGAAGATGAGGATGCTACCGAAACGGCGATGTCATTAATTGAGGCCGTTGAAAAAATTGATGAGGAGGAAGTGCCTGACCTGGATGAATATACAGCGGATGTATTGCAGCTTGATGACGAGGAGGAAGAAAGTGATGAGAACGATGAAGCAAGTGATGAATTGGAAAATGAATCGGATAAGATCCGGAAAAATTTAGAGGATGAGTCGACGAAGAAAGAAGAGGAATAAAAGAGGAAAAATTGAGGAGCCTGATCATCAGGTTGACCAGAATTATGATGAAGACGAGGAGATTCGTCTGAATAAATATATTGCCCACTGTGGCTTTACCTCCCGACGTAAAGCGGATGATTATATTGCTGCGGGAAAGGTGAAAGTAAATGATGAGGTGGTCACCCAGATGGGGGTCAAAGTGCAGCGTACCGATAAGGTGGAGGTAGAGGGACAGGTCTTAAGTCTCGAAAAGTTTGTCTACATCTTGTTGAATAAGCCAAAGGATACGATCACAACGACCGATGATCCCCGCAATCGGGATACAGTAATGGATAAGATTGAGAATGCTACAGGGAAGCGCGTATATCCCGTAGGGCGACTCGATCGTCATACGATGGGGCTGTTAATTTTAACCAATGACGGTGACTTGGCGAACAGGCTGATGCATCCCAGTTACGAGGTGCGAAAAACATACGAGGTAGAAACGGAACGCGGCCTGAAAGATGATGAGCTTCAAAAGTTGTCGCAAGGCATTGAGCTTGAGGATGGTACCGCCCAGGCGTACAACATCGCCCGCACACCGGATGGTTTTATGCTTTCCATTTTTGAAGGACGAAATCGACTTGTACGCCGAATGGTGGAGTATTTTGGTACTGAAGTGACGAAGTTAAAACGCGTTGAATACGCCGGTCTCACGCTCAACAATGTTAAGATGGGTCGCTGGCGCTACCTCAAGAAAGGTGAAATTAATGGTCTGCGTAAGTTAGTAAAACTTGATCCACTCGATTTTGATTAACAACTGATCTTAAACGATTATGCTGAGTTTTTTTCTCGGGATCTCTTTAAGAAGTTTCTCTAGTTGCCACGCTACAGTGATGAAATAAATTCAGCATGACAGGATTTAGTCCTTTACCCTACATCGGTTCGAGATTACATGAAATTGTAAAACAAGTTTAAAATCATATAGACGTAATTATCTTCATGAAGAATGTAAAAGTATCCAAAATTTCCGGTTCTATACCATCTACTGAAGATCTTCCCATCTATTATGATTTATATTATCCTGAAGTTGATAAAGCAGCACCCCTGCCTGTGATATTGTTTCTGCATGGATTTAAGGGATTTAAAGACTGGGGAGCCTTTCCGGAGGGTTGTCAAGAGCTAAGCAAGGCTGGATTTGCAGTTTTAGCAATAAACTTTTCGTTGAATGGGGTAGGTGAGAGTATGACTGAGTTTGATCAGTTAGATCTGTTTGCCCGTGAGACACTGACTCAGGATTTGGAAGATGTGGGAACGGCCATTGAAGCATTAAAGGAAAATGAGATTACTGCACGAAATATTTCTTTAGATACAGATACTATTGGCGTTTTGGGACATTCTCGCGGTGGACATACAGCCGTGGCTGCATCAGCGGAATATCCCGAAATAAAAGGGGTGGTTACGTGGTCTGCTGTTGCCGATTACAATGCCCGGTGGAGTGAGGATATGATTAAGGATTGGGAAGAAAAGGGCGTTACTGAAATAAAAAATGGTAGAACCGGACAAATAATGCCCGTTAAAGAGGTGGTTTATAAAGATGCTATAAAAAATGCTGATCGTCTGATGGCTGTAAAGCGTGTCCAAGAATTAGATATACCTGCCCTTTTTATTCACTCCAAAGGTGATGAAGGAGTACCCTACAGTGAAGCGGAAAAGTTGTATGAACATTGTAATTCAGAGGATAAGAAAATAGAGTTAATCCCTGATTCCGGCCATACCTTTGATACTGCCCATCCATTTGAGGACGAGGAATTTTCTAAACCATTTGAAAACGTTTTAACTATAACGGCAAACTGGTTTAAGACACATCTAAAATAAGTTAGGTTTGAATCAGTTATTAGAGTAAAAAAGTGAAGATTATCCGCTACCTATTTCTTCTATTCTTTGTATTGGTTGTTGCCCTGCCGGTGCCAGCACAAGTTCCCGAACTTATAAATAATCCGGATTTTAGAACGGATGCTAAGGCCGCTGTAGATTCGGTGTATAATTTGAATTTTGCGGGTGCAGAGGAACAGCTAGCTACATGGAAAGATAAACATCCGAATCATCCTCTATGGACTCTTTTTGAGGGTATGCAACTATGGTGGAGAGTATTGACGGATCTTCACGATCGCTCCCATGATGAGCAGTTTTTTGAGATGATGAAAAAGACTGACTATCAAGCGGGCAAGTTGCTCCATCGTCAGCCGAAACACGTAGACGGCCTATTAATTCGAGCAATAAGTAACGGTTATATGGCTCGGCAATACGCAAATCGCGAAGAGTGGATAACCAGCATAAATTATGGTCGTAAAGCGATACAGGCTTATAATTATCTTCTTGATATCCAGCCGGAGCTTAATGACTTGAAACTGGCGGAGGGGCTCAAGCTTTATTATTTGGACTATATCCCTGATGAATATCCCGTGGTAAGAACCGTTAGCTGGGCATTGCCGGATGGCGATAAGGAAAAAGGATTAAAAGCTATAGAGGAGGCATCAAAAACCGCAATTTTTGCCCGGGCAGAAGCCACTTATTTTTTAGGGAATATACACTACAACTATGAGAATAATTTTGGTGTAGCAGTTCGTAATTTTGAGAAGCTCCACCAGCAATATCCTGATAACAGTTACTATGTTCGGATTTTAGCGAAGAGTTATTTTAAGCAGGCTCGGCATGACAAGGCACTGGAATTTATAGAAGACAATTTACAGCGGTGGGAAGCTAACGAACTTCCGGATCTAAAAGTGGTGCAAGAAGAATTGCTGACATGGAAGGGACGTCTTCTGGAAAAGAAAGGGCGTACTGACGCAGCTATCGATTGTTATACCAGGGCTTTTACATTGGGGGAAGAACTGCCGGACACAGCGAATCGCTCTTTTTATGTTGTTTCAGGATATTTAGGTGGAAAGTTATTGGCAAAAAATGGCAGTAAGGATAAAGCAAAGAGTATGTTACATAATGTAATAGAAGCGGAGGCTGAAAAAGAATATCGCAGACAGGCAGAAGAGTTGCTTATAACAATAAATTAAAAAAGCGACACCCTTATCAGAGTGTCGCTTTTGCAAAATGAGTATTTACTAAGGATTTAATTCCGGTTTTGCATTCCCTTCATCATCCCACTCATATCACGATATCCTTCCGGTACTTCAAAGAGATCATCAGAAAGTGATTTTTCTTCAATCTTTGTGGCCTTCATCTGAACGGTTCGCTTCCCGTTCTTTATTTCAACAATCTCAAGAGGCATAGATCCCTCTTCTGCAAATTTTTGAGCCCAAGTCGGTGCATTGCGTTTTTGCATTTGGTTTTGTGGCATCATAAAAGTACCCATACCTTTAGCCATACAAGTCTCAAAGGTGCCATCTTTGGAGTCCATTCTCCAGACTTCACATGTTCTGCCGGCAATAGTCTTGGTTTTACCGGTATTGGTCATGTCTGCGTCCGATGCTTTATCATTTTCGTTATTACCTACGTCATTATTTAGATCCATTTCTATATAACCCTTCATTTGTCCAATAATCATCACCATTTTGGATTGCTCGGGAAGCATAAGCATGGCATTTTTTTGGCCTTGTTGATTTATCTCCATTCTTCCCTTATTTCCTTTCACCATGTAAGGCATTTCGCCCATCCCTTGTTTCGCCATATCTGCCATCTCAAAATAAATAATACCCTCAAAATCTTGTGCAGTGGAGGTGGTTGGCATACCAATGAAACAGATAATTGATAATATGAATACGAATAGTGATAACTTCTTCATAATAGTAGCGCCTCTGTTTTAAATTAATAGTAGAACTGTGATAATAATAGACATTACTTTTTTTAAAGCCAATAATATTAACCAGGTGCCGATCATTTGAAATCTCCTTTAAAATCTTATAACTATCTAAAAAGTTAAGAACAGAAGAAAAATACTATGTTGATTGGACTTATTTCAGACTCTCATGACCATGTTCAAAATATTGAAACGGCCGTTACTATTTTTAAGGAGCGTGAGGTTGAGCTCGTATTACATGCCGGTGATTTTTGCAGTCCTTTTACCATTCCTCCTTTTGAGGGATTAACTCTTAAAGGAGTTTTTGGTAATAATGACGGGGATCATTATTTGATCTTGCAAAAGTTTAGCAAAATAGGAGCGACACATTTGGGGAGTTTTGGTGAAGTAGTCGTTGATGACAGAACCATTGCCTTATATCACGGGACCGATGCCCCTATTACGGAAGCATTAGAGCAGAGTGGAAAGTATGATGTGGTTGTCTTAGGGCATACCCATGAAAAGAAGGTCGAATTTATTGGCAATACCTTGGCAATAAATCCCGGAACGGTCCATGGATTTAACGAGGAAGCTACTGTAGCACTGTTGGATACAGAAGCTATGGATGTTTCGTTTGTGACGTTGAATTAAAAAAGCGCATTGGCATTTCAACAAAAGTTCTTTGAAATACACAATGCGCTAAACAAGAGGGATGAATAAGAAGTTATTTTTTTAGATTCTTAACGACTGCCTCGGTAAACGTAGTTGTTGACCCGGTTCCACCAATATCCGGCGTACAAACCGATTTGTTTTCTAATGTGTAGTATACAGCCTGTCGTATTCTGTCTGCACGATTTTCTTCACCGATATGTTCAAGCATCATCAGGGCAGAGAACAAAAAGGCAATAGGGTTTGCTTTATCTTGTCCTGCAATATCAGGTGCAGAGCCGTGAACTGCTTCGAACATGGCAGTATCATCGCCAATGTTAGCTGCACCCGTCAAGCCGAGTCCACCAACTAATCCCGAAGCCAGATCTGAGAGAATATCCCCAAAAAGATTTGTTGTTACGATAACATCGAACTGTTCAGGTTGCAATACCATCTGCATCGCCATGTTATCAACAATAAGATCTTCATACTCAATTTCAGGATAATCCTTTGAAATCTGTTCGCCGACCTCCATGAAAAGGCCACAAGTAAATTTAAGAATATTGGCCTTGTGTACGAGCGTAACTTTTTTGCGATTTTTCTTTTTTGCGTATTCAAAGGCAGCGCGAATTATTTTTTCACTCGCACTTCGGGTAACAACAGCAATACTTTCGGCGTGGTTATTTTCTTTCACCCACTGTTCTTTACCTATATACAGACCCTCTGTATTCTCCCGGAACATAACCAGATTTACATCATCGAACCGGCTTTTGATATGAGGCAAGGTTTTGGCCGGACGTATGTTACTATAGAGTTCAAACTTTTTGCGCATTGCCACATTAACAGAACGGAAGCCAGCCCCAACAGGAGTGGTCAGTGGTCCCTTAAGTGCAATACGGTGTTTTTCGATAGCAGCAATGGTATCACCGGGCAGAGGATCCCCCAATTCTTCATGGGCAGAGAGGCCAGCGGTGCAGCGTATCCAGTTAATATCTGCACCGGCTTCATCTAATATTGTGGTTACTGATTCTGTGATTTCGGGGCCAATGCCGTCTCCGGGAATTAAAACAATATCGTGCATGAGAATGTAGGGGGTTTTGAATGACTCGAATTAAATTTCATCTGCTAATATAGCCCGCAAAGATACAAATAATAGGACTTTATGTCATAACTTATCTAAGCATCAATGTTACTCCTTGCCGATAGTTAGCACAGCCGATCCATCAAAGTTACCGGCTCGTAAATCATCAAGTGCTTGGTTGGCTTCGGTTAGAGGGTAGGTTGTAACTTGAGATTCAATCGGAACTTCAGGAGCAATCTGCATGAACTCGGTCCCATCGCGACGGGTAAGGTTGGCTACAGACTCGATGGAACGCTCTTCCCAGAGATCGTTGTACGGAAAACTTGGGATGTCACTCATATGAATGCCGGCACAGACGACTTTTCCTCCTTTCTTTATTGCTTTTAATGCTTGTGGGACAAGTGGACCTATGGGGGCAAAGATAATGGCGGCATCCAACTTTTGAGGGGGCAAGGTTTCAGATCCGCCGGCCCATATAGCTCCAATATTTTTGGCGAACTGTTGTCCTTTTTTATCCCCGGGACGAGTGAAAGCATAAACCTCCTTATCTTGATGGAGAGCGACTTGTGTAAGAATATGGGCCGCTGAGCCAAAGCCATAAAATCCTAGCCGTTGTGCATTGTGGGTTTTTCGTAAGGATCGATAACCGATGAGCCCGGCACAGAGCAGCGGAGCGGCCTGAGTAGCCGGGTAATCCTGAGGGATCGAAAAGCAAAAGCGGGCGTTGGCTACGGTATATTCAGCAAATCCTCCATCGATATCGTATCCGGTAAATCGAGCATTATCGCAAAGATTTTCTTGGTCCTGTTGACAGAATTCGCATTCACCGCAGGTATATCCGAGCCAGGGAACGCCCACTTTATCACCTCTTTTGAAACCTGTAACGTTTTCTCCTACTTTTTCTACTGTACCTACAATTTGATGTCCCAATACAAGGGGCACATTGGGATCTTCCAGCTCTCCGTCAATAATATGAAGATCTGTTCGGCAAACGCCACAGGTATGTACGTTTAATAATAGCTGGTTTTTGTCGGCATTCGGAATGGGAATATTCCGAAGCTCCAAAGGTTTGCCCACGGTATGTAAAACCATTGCTTTCATAGAAGTCGTGTTTGTTTAATAACGTCTTCTATTTCTTTTTTGTAGCTTGCGATCCAAACTGTATTTGCCGGGACCGATGAATAATAAACCTGCCATTACGATGGCAATTTCAATGCTGTGGGAATAGCTTACAAAGCCATCTCCGGCTCCAATATGCTGGATAGTAGCTACCACCATTACAGTAAAAAGAAATATAACACTGGGCGTAAAAAATAAGCCACATAGTAAAAATATGCCCCCAAAAAATTCCGTAACTCCGGCCATGAACCCAAAGAACATAGGAGCAAAATTGATACCTAAAAATTGCATAGCCGACCCTACCTCAACCCAGGTGTCGGGCCCGCCGAACATTTTGGGGTAACCATGTAAAATGAACATGATGCCCAGCCCAATTCGAATAATTAAAAGTCCTACATTTCGATAAACGCCTCGTTTTCGAAGTGGTGTCATTTATATAATTTATTTAACCGTTTTGATAACTAATGCGATAAATTATGCCGCTGTGATCGTCAGAGATAAGTACTGATCCATCCGGCAGTTGTAATAAATCGACAGGACGTCCCCATACCGATTCATTTTCCTGAAGCCAACCTTCTATGAACGGTTCATACGAAGTGGTTTTGCCGTTTTTAAGAGTAACCTTCATTATACGATACCCGATTTTCTCTGTTCTGTTCCAACTTCCATGCTCGGCAATTAATATTTGGTTGTGATACGCCTCCGGGAACATTTTTCCGGTATAAAAAATCATCCCCAGAGGGGCCACGTGGGGACCTAAAGCTTGGGCCGGGTCTTTGAATTTTCGATCTATAGCTTTTCCCTTTTCTCCAAACTCAGGATCCCAAATATTGTGGCCGTGTTTGTAGGGATATCCGAAATGCTGACCTGCTTTGGATAGATGATTTAATTCACAGGGTGGACGGTTATCACCCATCCAGTCGCGACCATTATCAGTAAACCACAAGTCATCTGTTTTTGGATGCCAGTCGAAGCCTACCGTATTGCGAATTCCTTCCGCAATAATTTCGCGATTGGTTCCGTCGGGATTGATACGGGTAATACTGGCAAAAATTTTGTCATCGGGCTTACAGATATTGCAAGGTGCACCTACCGGTACGTAGAGATTGTTATCAGGTCCGAAAGCAATAAATTTCCAGCCATGATGTCCATCATCGGGATAATTATCGGTGATAACGGTAGGTTCTGGAGGGTTCTGCAGGTTGTTTGCAATATTATCAAAGCGGTATATGGTACTAACAGCAGCCACATAAAGCGATCCGTTTCGGTAAGCAATACCGCTCGGCATGCGGAGATCTTTGGCAATAGTATAAACCGTATCTGCTTTGTAATCTTTATTTTTATCTACTATAGCATACACAACACCCGCCTCTCTGCTTCCGGCGTAAATAATTCTATTTTCTCCCATGGCAAGCTGACGAGCGTTGGGTACTTGATCGGCAAAAACCTGTGCCGAAAATCCCTCCGGTAGCTCAAGTTTTTCGAGAATATTGTCTGTGCTGGGAGATGTGGAAGTGCAACCCCAGAGAAAGGCGGTAATAAACAGCAGAATGCTGTGATGGGAAACTCGTATAAGCCTATTGACCATTCCTTTAATTTTTTGCAGCCAATATTTAAATGCTATTTCCTAATATACTGCACCATTATACAATCCTTTCGCATTAATATCGAGTGGCGTGGCTGTTTTGTTATTTAGGAATTGGAAATATGAATGCAAGAATAACAGGGGGCAATAGAGGAAGTTAAGTTTTGGAATAATTTGCGACTTTACGATGGGATATCCTAACAGCAGTAATCTGTTTGGAATATTGATACAAGGATTAGGTAGAGAACTTTGTAATGGAATGTCCTCTGAGACTGCCAGTCAAAATACGGTTTGTGATGTAATATAGGAACTGTGCAGTTAACCGGTGGTTAAATAATATAATAACCATTGTCTGCTGAATATTTGAATAGCTTACAATGGAATGAATAAAATAACTAACTAATGGTTAAACATTATGAAAGCTTTAAAAATTGTACTGTTACTGCTAATATCACTTGCAATATTAGCAGCAAACTCAGTTTTAAATCCTGAAAAAACAATATCAGATAAAGTGGCTGAGAAAGAAGATCTTTCAACGTTATTAACTGCTTTAGAAGCAGTTGATTTAGTTGAAGTCTTTAAAAGTGAAGGACCTTATACGGTGTTCGCTCCTACGAACAAGGCATTTAACAATTTACCTAAAGGTAAACTTGAGAGTCTGCTGAAAGCGGAGAATAAAGAAGAGCTTATCAAGATTCTCAAATATCATGTCTTTGCTGGGAAAATCCATGCTGGCGATATTGGTGAAGAAACTATGATTGAGACGTTAGAAGGAACTCAACTCAAACTCACGGCTCAAAGCTCAGCAGGTGAATACATGGGTGATGAGGTTCAAGCGATGAATAAAGTTATGGTTAACAATGCTATTGTGATCGAAGCAGATATTATGGCATCAAATGGTGTGATCCACATTATAGATGGTGTTGTTATGCCTACAGATATGGAATTACTGGGAGCAAAAGATTAGCAAATCTTTCCTAAAATAAGGATGGAAATATATTCGCATCCCCAAATAATGCTTCTTGTTAGAAGAAATAAAAAGGCCGGAGAAATTTAAGAAATCTCCGGCCCAAGTGAATGGTGATCAATGTAATAGCGTTAATCGATCACGATGCCAAACATTAAATAAGAATGTTTGGCAACTCACAATCCTAAATAAAAAATAGAAGGTAAATATGAAGCTTTCAAGAACTTTAGCATTAATGCTGGTAGCCGTTGTGTTAGTGGCGTTTACACAAAATTCCGTAACCGAGCAAAAGATTGATCACCATAATAAAATTGTATCAATTGCGCAGGATACCGACCAGTTGTCTACTTTAGTGACTGCTGTAAAAGCAGCTGATCTGGTTGAAACATTGAATGGAGAAGGCCCTTTCACAGTTTTTGCACCTACCAATCAGGCATTTAGTAATTTGCCGGATGGTACGCTGGATATGCTGCTGAAAGAAGAAAACAAAGGGCAGCTGCAGAGTATTTTAACATACCATGTGGTTTCCGGGAAAATTATGGCTTCCGATCTTAAGGACGGGCAAATGGTAGAAACCGTTCAAGGGAATAAAATCAAGGTTTCGTTGTCTGACGGGGCGATGATAAATGGTGCCAAAGTAGTGAAGGCAGATGTTGAAGCATCAAATGGTGTGGTTCACATTATTGATGCAGTAGTTATGCCATCTGACAATGAGAAAAAAGAAGATATGGACTCAGGTTATTAATATCTTGAATCCCTGAAAATGAAAAAGCGAGGAGTATTGAACTCCTCGCTTTTTTTATTGTAAATAGTTTTAATGTGTGATTTTGGTTCCAAGTACATCAAGAAAAGCACTTAACCACTTGGGATGGCCCGGCCAGGCCGGCGAAGTAACTAAATTCTCATCAACCACTACTTCGGTTGCTTCCACATCCTTGTAGTTAGCTCCGGCTGCTTCCATCTCGGGACCGCAAGCAGGATAGGCTGTTAATGTTTTCCCATTAATAACATCGGCAGCGGATAAGATTTGGAGCCCATGACAAATAGCTGCAACGGGTTTGTCCTCTTCAAAGAAGTGACGCACCATATCCAACACGCCGTCTTCGCGACGCAGGTATTCGGGGGCACGTCCGCCGGCAACAACCAGTCCGTCGTAGTCAGCGGGATCAGCTTTATCAAAAGTAGCATTAAGGGCAAAGTTATGACCCGGTTTTTCGGTATAGGTTTGATCACCTTCAAAATCGTGAATAGCTGTTTTTACGGTATCACCCTTCTTTTTGCCAGGACAAACAGCATGCACGGTATGACCGACCATCTGTAATGCCTGAAAGGGAACCATGATTTCATAATCCTCTCCAAAATCTCCTACGAGCATTAATAATTTTTTACCATCCATAATAACTTGTTGATTTATTAATATTAATAGTGTTTTCGCAGCTTTTGGTTTGTAGCTATTGTATTAACTTTAGATTGATAAGCAGCGTTCTGTATTCGTTATTCTGATTGTAACAATACAATCGAATAGACGTAATTATAGCTGAATAAGAAGCGGGATGGAAATGAAAAATTGGATACGATATGCGTAGGAAATATGGGCTTTTGATAGCATTCTTGATATTAGTTATAGGTTTTTCTTCTGGTGATATTTTTGCACAACAAACGCAGGACGAATCAATAATTGCAGATATTGATTCGCTGAAAACAACCGTCGATTCTTTACTGCAGGAACACCATATACCGGGCGCAGGAATAGCCTTGGTGCATCAAGATTCTATTATTTGGTCTGGCGGTGTAGGTTATGCAGATTATGACGATAAAAACTCGGTAACGGCGGATCATCTGTTTCGGGTTGGATCTATCTCGAAGACATTCGTGGCCATGGGCATAATGCAACTTGTGGAAGAGGGAAAACTAAGCCTCGATGACAAGGTTCAGGAGTTAGTACCCGGTGTTGAAATTAAGAATCATTGGAAAGAAACGGATCCGGTTCGGGTAAAACATCTGCTTGAGCATACTTCGGGATTTGATGATATGCACTTCAGTGAGTTTTATAACACGCAAGATGACCCTAATATATCTCTTGAAAAAGCCCTGAGTATTAATCCGAAATCAAGAGTTGTGCGCTGGCGGCCGGGTACGCGTTATTCATATTCCAATCCTGGCTATGCGGTGGCGGGCTATATCATCGAAAAAGTAACCGGGAAGTCTTATGAATATTACCTTCGTAAAAGCATTTTAAAACCGCTGGGTATGAGTCAATCTTCGTTTGCTTACGGTGATTCTGTAAAAGGGGCGATGGTTACCGGATACAAGGGAACATATGATCCTGTGGAATATCAGCATATTTATTTGCGCCCGGCGGGCATGTTACATTCTTCACCCATTGATATGGCAAAGTTTGTACAACTATTGTTAAATGACGGATCGCTTGATGGACAAGAACTCATTGCTGATAGTTTACTTAGCAGGATGGAAACAACTGAAACAACACTGGCTGCTAAACATGGATTTACTAAGGGATACGGTTTAGGGATTACCCATTCTGAAATGGCTGGCTATCCCAACTTGAATCATAATGGCGGTATTGACGGATTTCGAGCTCAGTATATGTATTTTCCGGAGTATGAGTTAGGATATGTGCTGCTGTTGAATAGCTCTAACGGTTTTGGAAATATCCGAGAAGCGATCACAAAGTTTTTGCTGGATAATACCGAAAAGCCGGAGCCACAATCCACTGTTAAAATATCCGGTAAAAAGCTGGACCAATATGAGGGTTATTATGCCTATCGCAGTCCACGGAATCAGTTGTTCATGCCGTTGAATGTTTTGTTTGAGGGATTAACGCTTGAAGTGATAAATGATACGCTGCGTACCCGAGGATTTATGGGGTCTCCAAAGCCACTGTTACCGGTTTCAGAAAATGAATTTCGCAGGGAAGACAAAATAATGTCCTCTACCTTTTTTATGAGCACGGAAGAGTATGGACAGGTGATGCAGCATGACAGTAATTTTTATGTCAAAACGGGAAGTTGGAAAAAATATGTCTACCGTGGCGCGTTTTTCGGTGGCCTTGGGATGCTGGCAACCTTACAAATATTTAGCATATTTTGGATACCATTTGAGAGTTATCGCAAATACAGCACAAAACATACCACATTTTCATATCAATCCCTTTTTGGGTGGCCCTTTACAGCATTGTGCAGCATCGGGTTGATAGTATTGGGAGCATCACAACTTGAATTGCTGACAATCGGTGAACGCACCATGGAAGCCATGGCTATCACCGTAGCTACCTATCTGTTTGGGATCAGTTCTGTTGGTGCGCTATGGACAAGCATGCGAAGTTGGCAAAAGGATATTCATCCTATAATGAAAATTTACTTCTCCATAATTTCAGTCACCTTAATAGGCTTCACCCTGTTTTTCATCTACTGGGATTGGATGGGACTGCGACTTTGGGCTTATTGATTACGACTGCAATGATCAATAAGTCGACTAATAAACTCACGCTGAGCAGGATTGACTTTCTTGCGTGCCTCGAAAGGGCCAAAATATTCGATGCGATCAATCTCGGGGAATAGTTCAGTTTTCCCCGAATTGGGCGGCCATTCCATTTCGAATTCGTTGGGAGCGAAGATAAAATCATCGGGGATTTGATATTCCACGGCCCAACAGTAAACGGTTTTGCCGCCTTTCTGTTTGACCGATTCCAGCTCAATAAATTCTCCTTTCGGGATGAATCCAAGCTCCTCTTGAAATTCCCGTTTGGCAGCATCCAGCAGATCCTCATTATCTTCAACTTCTCCCTTTGGGATCGACCATGCTCCCTCATCTTTATCCCACCAATACGGTCCGCCCGGATGAGCTAACAGTACTTCCAGGCTGGGCTTACGATTGAATAGCAGTATGCCGGCACTTAAATTTGACACTTTTGTGAAAATAGTTTTAAAGTTCAAGAATTACATTCGATTCCATACCCAGTTTGGTATCAGTTTTGCCAGCCACCCTACAAATCGCCATCGCTTAGTGATATAAGCTTCATTCTTTGTTCGTTCAATGGCGTCGGCAATCTGTGTTGCAGCCTTATCCGTCTTTTGTACCCAGAACATACCCTTTTTATTTTCAGTCATCTCGGATTCTACAAAGCCCGGCAAAATAGTTGAGACGGAAATATCTGCATCCGAGTGGTTAGCTTTTTGACGGTATCCCTGCAGGTAAGTGTTGACGAATGATTTGGAAGCGTTATAGGGAATGTTTAATCCCCATCCAAAAAGTCCGGCTACTGATGATATTCCCACGATATGACCGTGACCCTGTTCCTCGAATAGATTGAAGCTGTAGCTGGTCAGGTTGGCAAAACCGCGTACATTAACATCGACTACGTGTAGATCGGCCTCCCTACCTACCGACTCTTTTTGATAGTTCGAAACGCCTGCATTGAGTACAATGATATCCATTCCCCCCATATTCTTTTTAAGTTGGTGGAGCTGGTTGATGGTATCATCTAACTCCACAACATCCATAAACTGAGTATGGATTCGCGATTCAAGTTGGTGTTCCAATTCTTGCAGTCGCTCGACCCGGCGACCGGTGGCACCAACTACATATCCGCGTTTATGCAATTCAATTGCCAATGCCCGTCCGATGCCAGAAGTAGCACCAACAATAACTATTCTCTTTTTCATAATGATGTCACTTTTTCTCGGAATTGATGGGTGGCAAGATTAATCCACTCGGGATGCTTTTCTTTTCGGAATAGTGAGGGGTGAATGATCTCAGCCAAGATACGAGCTGAATCTACAAGGCGAGGTCCCGGACGGTTGAAATAATGATCACCGTCAGCAATGTATACCTGTTTATTTTGGACAGCATGCAGTTGCTCCCATCCATTACGAGAGGTGAGTTCCGAAACCCCTGAGAGGGTCTGTTCAATAGAATAGCCGCAGGGTATGATCGTGATGATATCCGGGTTGAGTCGTTTTATCTTCTCCCAATATATTTCGGGAGAATGTTCTCCCGATTCAGATCCAACCGGGATGCCACCCGCAACTTGAACCAGCTCGGGAATCCAGTTTCCGGCCGTCATCAGTGGATCCATCCATTCAATAGAAAGCACCTTCGGGGGTGTAAGTTCAATGGTTTTCTGCTGGATGCTCTGCAGCTCCGATTTCATGCGACTGGTAAGTTCTTCGGCTGCTTCTTGGGCATCAATGGCCTCAGCTATTGTTCGGATCGACTGTACCCAGCTTGACAAGTCAGTGGGTGATACCGAAACCACGTCTACATCGCTGTCTAACGTTGACTGCACTGCAGCTCGCACCTCATCAAACGAAGCTGCACACACCTCGCAGTGGTCTTGCGTTAAAATGATATCAGGGTTCAAGGTTTTTAGCTGATCTTCATCCACGCGATACACGGACAAGCCTTCCTGCAAAAGGGCCTTCACTCGCTGGTCAATTGCATAGCTGTTACCGTCGGGATTGAATTTTGGCTCGGTACAGGAGGGGAGGGAGGTTATTCCATCAGGATAATTACACTCATGAGAACGACCGATGAGCTCATGCTTTTTGCCGAGAGAAGTGACGATTTCAGTAGTGCTGGGCAAAAGGGAAACGATTCGCATATTCAAAATAGTTGTTTGCGTTATCAGTTAGTTAAATATCACAAAATAAAATAGGGAATTTTAGTTATTCCAAATGCTGTCTGAGGTAAATTTTAAAAGATCAAATATTTAAGGCATTGAACTATTTGGAGAAATTTGTCTATATTCCGTTTCGATTTTTGAATATTATTTATTTCAAAGCGTTTTGACCACTCTTAAAAAAACATATCAATTTGCAGCGGTTGTTACACTGTTGTTTCTTGCAAGCAATATTCTGTTGCCTGCTGGAGCAGCAGCCGTAAACTTAACCTGCGATATGGATAAAGAAGTGCATAACGTACGCGATTGTTGTGAAGCTTCCGAAACAATGCATGACAATTGGTCGAATGATGTTGATGATTGCCTGAGTTTATCGTACTGTGAGCAGGCCGTTGATGGTGAACAATCGAATGTTCCAGCAATTTTACAGCATAAAATTACTATTCCTGCTGTAGATTTTGTTAATGGGTTCGATATTACTTTGTTGGGTGATAAAGAGCCTGAAATATTAGAGGATCACTTTGCCCAGCAACAACATACTCTTCCCCTCTTTTTGATGAACAGCGTTTTTCTGAATTAGCGATTACCCCTCTCTTTCTTAGCCTGCATTGCATTTCAGGCAATAATCTTACGCAATACGCACTAAGCAATAATTTAAGTGTATTTCGTATTGCGTATTTCTATTCATTCCACTGGTCAAATAATTCATCGCTAATTCAATGCTCGACAAAACCATACGTTTCTTTCTTGAAAATAAATTAATCGCCGTTCTACTACTGTTAGGAATGGTTGTTTGGGGCATTACCGTTGCTCCTTTTTCCTGGGATATCGATATGCTGCCTCAAGATCCTGTAGCGGTCGATGCTATCCCTAACCTGGGGCAAAATCAGCAAATTGTATATACCTCGTGGCCGGGGCGTTCCCCCCAAGATGTGGAAGATCAGATTACCTATCCGCTTACTACACAACTGCTTACTGTGCCCGGTGTTAAAACAGTGCGAAGCAGTTCTATGATGGGTACTTCAAGTATTTACGTCATTTTTGAAGAGGACGTAGATTTCTATTGGAGCCGTTCGCGTATTCTCGAAAAGTTAAACTCTCTTCCGTCGGGAACTTTGCCACAGAGCGTGCAGCCATCACTGGGGCCCGATGCCACAGGACTGGGTCAAATTTTCTGGTATACGCTCGAAGGGCGAGATAGTGAAGGGAATGTTACCGGAGGATGGGATCTGCAGGAGCTGCGAAGCATTCAAGATTTCTATGTCGGATACGGCTTGTCTGCCGTTGAGGGGGTAGCAGAAGTGGCGCCAATCGGCGGATATGTCAGCGAATACCAGGTGGATGTGGATCCGGAAAAGATGCAGGAGTATGGTATTGCTATGTCAGAAATATTCAAGGCCGTGAAAGAGAGCAACGCTGAAGTTGGGGCGCGAACTATTGAAATGAATAACGTGGAGTACCTGGTGCGGGGACTTGGATATATCAAAAGTATTGAAGACCTCGAGCAGGCAGTGGTAAAAGTGGTTGACAATATACCTGTTCGAATCAGCGAAATTGCGAATGTCAGTCGCGGACCTTCACTGCGGCGCGGTGCTCTTGACAAAGGTGGGGCCGAAGTGGTTGGAGCTGTTGTTACGGCCCGCGAGGGTGCGAATCCTATGCAGGTGATTGAAAATGTAAAGGCGAAAATAAAGGAAATTGAGCCGGGACTTCCTTCGAAAACGTTAGCTAATGGTACAGAGTCACAGGTTTCAATTGTTCCTTTTTATGATCGCAGTACGCTCATTCAGGAAACGCTCGGCACACTTGAAGAAGCGCTCTCACTCGAGGTGCTGATTACCATCATTGTGATTGTGGTGATGGTATTGAATTTACGGACGTCCATTCTTATTTCTGGGATGCTTCCTGTTGCCGTATTGATGACCTTTATCGCAATGAAGTTGGCCGGGGTGGATGCTAACATTGTATCCCTCTCGGGAATAGCCATTGCCATCGGTACCATCGTGGATATGGGGATCGTTCTGTCGGAAAATATGCTGCAGCATATGAATCGGGCTGACCCGGAAGAGTCGCTGCTCGAGGTTATATACCGGGCATCCAGCGAGGTGGCGCATGCTATTATTACAGCGATTACGATGACTATTGTCAGTTTTCTGCCGGTGTTTACTATGGTAGCAGCGGAGGGCAAGCTGTTTCGACCACTGGCATTCACAAAAACCTTTGCCCTTGTGGCAGCGATTATTATTGTAATTACGCTCATTCCGCCTTTTGCCCACTGGTTTTTCTCCATCAAGATTAAAAAACGACCTATTCGCATAATTTGGAATGGGTTGTTAATTGTAGGGGGAGTATTTATCGCAGCCAGTTTAGTGGTTTGGGCCGGCATCGTACTGGTAGGTTTCGGATTGATCAATGGTGCATCATTATTTATTAATGATAAGCGGTATCAACTTTGGCTACCCAGATTAAATATGGGCTTGATTGTTTTAGCAGTTAGTTGGTTGCTAACAAGTGAATGGCTTCCCTTGGGGCCCGGCGTTTCATTTGCCGGTAATTTTATCACGGTGGGGCTACTTCTTACCGTTATTATGGGCAGTTTTTGGCTGGTGATCTATTATTATCGTCCTATTTTGGATTGGTGCTTGACCAATAAAAAACTCTTTCTCTCAATTCCAACATCACTTGTCGTAATGTCAATGGTTATCTGGCTGGGATTTTCGGGGGTATTCGGTTTTATCTCCAGTGGATTTAACTCAGTTGGTCTCGATATTGAAGAAACACCTGTATGGCAGGCGGCTGAGTCTACATTCCCGGGGTTGGGCGAGGAATTTATGCCACCGCTGGATGAGGGCTCATTCTTGTTGATGCCGACGACGATGCCTCATGCCGGTATTGAGGAGGCCAAGGATGTCATGCAAAAGTTGGATATGCGTGTGTCTTCAATCCCCGAGGTTGAAACGGTTGTCGGTAAAATGGGACGTACCGAATCGGCTTTGGATCCTGCTCCTATTTCTATGTTTGAGAATATCATTACCTATAAAACGGAGTATAAGACCGATGAAAATGGGCATAGGGTGCGATTTCGTACAGATTCCCGGGGTGATTTTGTCCGCAATGAAAGTGGAGAACTTATTCCCGATCCCGATGGTCAATATTACCGACAATGGCGCGATCACATTAAGTCGCCCGATGATATTTGGGAGGAGATTGTACAAGCTGCTGATATTCCAGGGACGACATCGGCTCCCAAGCTGCAGCCAATTCAAACGCGTCAGATTATGTTACAATCGGGCATGCGTGCCCCGATGGGTATCAAGGTAAAGGGTTCGGATCTACAAACAATAGAGAATTTTGGGCTTCGCCTTGAGGAACAGCTTAAGCAGGTTCCGGGCATCAAACCATCGTCGGTTTTTGCTGATCGCATTGTGGGAAAACCCTATCTGGAAATCGATGTCAAAAGAGAAAAGATAGCTCGCTATGGATTGTCAATGCAGGATGTGCAACATTACTTGGAGGTAGCTCTGGGCGGCATTCAGCTCACGAACACGGTAGAGGGACGAGAACGATATCCGGTGCGGGTGCGCTATGCGAGAGAGCAACGCGACGATCCGGAGAAGATCAAACGGATGCTCGTACCTACAGGAACAGGATCGCAAGTTCCGTTGGCACAGCTGGCAGAGATTCGTTACAGGCAAGGGCCACAGGCGATTAAAAGTGAGGATACCTTTTTAGTGGGATATGTAATCTTTGACAGCGAGGATTCTGTGGCTGAGGTTGATGCGGTTGAGAATGCGCAAAATTATTTGAATGAGCAGATCGATGCAGGAAACCTCACAGTACCGTCAGGGATTAATTACGAGTTTGCCGGCAACTACGAAAATCAGGTACGTGCTTCAAAGCGTCTGTCCATTATTTTACCTATAGCCCTGCTGATGATCTTCCTGATCATCTACTTCCAGTTTAAGTCAGTGCCAACCTCTATGATGATTTTTAGCAGTATCTTTGTGGCTTGGGCCGGCGGATTTATTTTGGTCTGGCTCTACGGACAGCCATGGTTCATGGATTTCAACATGTTTGGAACAAATATGCGTGAGCTATTCCAGATGGGAACTGTAAATCTGAGTATCGCTGTGTGGGTCGGGTTTATTGCGCTCTTCGGTATTGCGGCCGAGGGGGGAGTGGTTATGGCCACCTATTTGGATCAGGTGTTTGACCGTGACAATCCCGGAACTCTGCAGGAGATAAAGTCGGCCGTGGAAGAGGCCGCCGGCCGACGAATACGTCCCACTATGATGACTACCGCAACTACAATTTTGGCCTTAATCCCCGTACTAACTTCTACTGGCCGTGGTGCAGACATTATGGTGCCGATGGCAATCCCCAGTGTGGGCGGGATGTTCTTGCAAATTATTACCCTGTTTGTGGTGCCGGTGCTCTATGCCATGTGGCAAGAGTGGAGGTTGAAACGTCAGTTAGAAAGCAGTGAGGTTTAAAATGATAATTCCTAAGAGATTCAAAATGATGAAGTTTGTTGAGATTCCAACAGTATCAAACTTATTCCAAAGTAGGACATCAAAACGAGATATTACTGCTATTAAGTCCCCTTTTGAAGGGGGGTTAAGGAGGGTAATCATATTTTTGATATTTATGATTACTCCATTCTTTGTAATGGGTCAACAGGCAGATACAACTGATGCTCAGATTGATCAGTATTTACGAGAGGCCGCTCAAAACAATCCCGATCTTAAGGCACAGTACCGGCAGTATTTATCGGCCTTGCAGGAATCGCCTCAGGTAAGTACACTGCCCGATCCTGAATTGGCTTTTGGATATTTTATTAATCCTATAGAGACTCGGGTTGGTCCCCAACAGGCACGATTTGGAATTACACAAATGTTCCCTTGGTTTGGCACACTGAATGCCCGTGGTAGTGTGGCAACTCAAAAAGCCGAGGCAAAATTTGAGGCATTTCAGGATGTACGGAATAAATTATTCTATACTGTGCAAAAGAGTTGGTACAACCTTTACAGAATTGAGGAGTCTATCCGCATTGTGCAGGAGAATATTGAGCTTTTGGATATTTTCGAATCGCTGGCTACGCAGAAATACGAGACCAACCAAGTTGGTCAGGCCGATGTACTGCGGGTACAAATCGAAAAAGAGGATCTAAAATCTCGGCTCGAGTTTCAAAAAGATAATAAGAAGGTTGCAATACAGGAGTTTAATGAGCTGCTCAATCGCTCTGCACATACAGAAGTTCAAACTCCTGATAGCCTGGATAGCACAATACTACAAAAGTCATCTGAGGAGCTTCAGCAGATTGTAGTGCAGAAGAATCCAACACTTGAGAAAATGCATTTTGAGGCAGCCTCGGCTCGCAGCTCAATCAGGGTTGCCCAAAAAGAGGGTATGCCCAAATTTGGGGTTGGGGTTGATTACATGATAACGGGTGAACGCGATATGTCACTGACGGATAATGGTAAAGATGCCCTTCTTGCTCGTATAGGTATTCAGATACCGTTGTATCGTAAAAAGTACCGAGCAAAAGAAAAACAGGCTCACATCCAACTGCGTACTGTTCAAGATCGCCAACAGGCGGCAGAAAACCGGTTGTTGACCCAGCTCAATCAGGCGCTGCGAGACTATCGTGATGGTCAGCGCCGTCTGAATCTGTATAAGGATATCCAAATACAGCGTACCCAGCAGACCATCGATATTTTGACCGAACAGTATGGTACGGCGGCTACGGATTTTGAAGAATTGTTGCGACTTCAGCGCAAACTGTTGGATTACGAACTTGCTCAACAGCGGGCCTTGGTAGATTTAAATACAGCGGTTGCACGCATCGAGTATTTGTATGGCAAGCATAATACCAACCCCAACGAAATTGAACTGGAGTAGCGAAGTAAAATGGCTCTCATTATTGCTCCCATCACACGATTTATTATTTAATACTAAAAATCTAAAACCATGAAATCACTTAATTTTAAACAAATTGGAAAAACCGCCGGACTATTAGCCGCAGGACTCTTTTTGGGTTGGCTGTTTTTTGGGGGAGCATCTCCCGATCAGTCGGAAAATATGGATGAGCATATTGAAGAAGCTCATACCAATGAACAGGGTGAAATTGTGTATACATGCAGTATGCATCCAAATGTAAGACAATCAGAGCCGGGCAACTGTCCTATTTGTGGAATGGAACTTATTCCGGCTGGTGAGACGGACTCTGGGAGTAGTGCCGGAACCGGTGATTATGAATTAAAAATGACCGAGGCGGCAGCCCGACTGGCGGAAGTTCAGACTACAAAAGTCGTTAAAGATGTGGCAGTTAAAAAGGTACGCATGCCTGGAAAAATTGCGGTTGATGAGCGGCTCGTATCAAATGTGACGGCCCATTTCCCCGGTCGTATTACTCAGCTCTATGTGGATTACAAAGGGGCCCGAATACAGAAGGGAGAACGCCTAGCTTCAATCTATTCTCCACAACTGTTATCAGCTCAGCGCGAACTCCTCGAAACTAGGAAACACAGAGAAAGTAATGAATCGTTGTATAAGTCTACTCGTCGCAAGTTGGAACTCTGGGAGCTTCCTGAAGAAGAGATCCAGAAGATCGAGCGTAGTGGTGAGGTAATTAATGAGCTCGATATCGTATCACCGGCCGAGGGGTATGTGCTGAAACGGAATGTCTCGGAACAGGATCACGTGATGGAAGGTACCGTCATGTATGAAATTGCGAACCTTTCAACGGTTTGGGTAACCTTCGAGGCCTATGAACATGATTTGGCCGGGTTGTCAGAAGGCGACGATGTGTTATTTACGGTAGAAGCTTATCCGGGCAAAACATTTGAAACCGAGATCACCTATATCGATCCTACGCTGGATCCGCAGTCGCGAACAGCAACTGTTCGGGTAGAGACTCCGAACCTTGAAAGGCGGTTGAAGCCGCAGATGCTCGCAGAAGGTGTCATCTCATCAGAAATTTCAGGTGGCAAAGAGCAAACGCTTATCCCAAGATCAGCAGTACTGTGGACGGGCGAACGCTCGGTGGTTTACGTCCAAAAGCCCAACACTGAACAGCCGACGTTTGAGTTTCGTGAGGTTGAGCTTGGTCCACGGGTTGGTGATCAGTACGTGGTTAAATCCGGGCTTGAAGAGGGAGAAGAGGTTGTCACCAACGGTAACTTCAAAATTGATAGTGCTGCACAGTTAGCTGGAAAAGCCAGTATGATGAATAAAAATCCGGATGGGAGTAAACCTGCGGGACATAATCACGGTTCCATGGAAGAGACAAATGAGAAAGGTGAGCATATGAATATGGACCATTAAAATATTAGAATGTTTGTTTTATATCCGTAATACAAGGTATTTTTGAATTTCAGTTGTAGAAGCGAGGATAACACTGAAAATACCAAAATACTGTAGAATTAATTTTGAAATGTAAATAGAGGCTTAAAATAGAATATCATTCGAAAGCATGCGTTGCCTGTTTGAAAGCCATTACGTTTAGGGAATAATTTGAAACTCAACATATGAGTTGGGCGGTTACTTTATTTCGGAACAAATAATCTCTATCTTATTAGGGCTTAATTCAAAGCAAGATCTATTTAATTTTAAATCACTCAATTATTTTATGAAGTTTTTTAAACAATCCGCGGCTTTTGTACTTGGTTTTTTATTAATGGCCGGTTCGGTTTTTGCGCAAGGAAATCCTATGCAGCAGAAAATGCAGCAAACACAGGCAGATAGCATTACCAATGAAGAACTCAAAAAATTCGCTGCAGTTACCAGCGATGTAAATGAAAAAATTGATGCCGAGATTGTCTCCTTATTAGCTGATAAGGAAATGGATGCCGAGCGGTTTCAAGAAATCATGATGAAGCAAAGAAATCCTCGAACTGATTCTGCGGATGTTACAGAACAAGAGCAGAAAACGATTGATGAAGTTCAGCCGAAACTGATGAAAGTTCAGCAAAAAGAAATTATGAACGCGATGGAGAAAAATGGACTCCAGCCTCAGCGCTTTCAAGCAATTGTAAAGGCCTTACAATCAAATCCTGAGGTCGTTAAGCGCTATCGGAAAATCACACAAGAACAGCAGCAAAAAAGCGGTCAGAACTAACGCTCTTTGTTGAGATTCTTTTAAAGCCTGTTTCGCTCAGCGAGACAGGCTTTTTTATTTTTGGCTTACCCAATTGCTTTCTTGGGGATAAAATCGCCAGGGGAGTTTGGCATCTTCGCCGGCGTAATCCACACCAATCCGTTCCGTTGCTACCAGGGAAGAACCAGAACCTAACTGTCGATCTTCTATCCAGATTGTATTTTCTTTCAGTACTGTCCCATCAAAGTCAGTAGTGATGCCCAATGCCTGAGACAATCGACCGGGACCTGCAGTTAGTGCAGGATTGATGTTTTGTTTATTGCGCCGCTGCAACATCTCTTTTTTTCCATCAAGAGGTTGGATAGCACGGATAAGAACAGCATCAGCTTTGTTTTCGACATTGGTAACCACATTAAAAAGGTGATGGATGCCATAACACAGATAGATGTATGCAATGCCTCCGGCTTGATACATGGTTTCTGTTCGATCAGTTCGGGTGCCGTTGTTTGCGTGGCAGGCTTTATCGCCTCTTCCGCAGTAGGCTTCTGTTTCGGTAATTATACCGCTGGTTACAGGTTCTCCATTAATTTGGGTGCACAATACCTTGCCCACAAGTTCTTGGGCTATTGTTACCACATCTTGCCGTTGATAAAATGAAGGTGAAAGCTTTGCGTTGCTCATTCTTAGGAGATCGTCGTGTATGGATTTTCTTGTCTGCTTGTATCCTCCAGAAATACTTCTTGATATGATTTGGCTATAATGGTCGTAAATACGAAAAGGGTTGCTGAATAGAACGCCCAGACACCAATGATAACAAGAATCGTATATCCTTGGTAAAAATAGCGATAGGAGCTCAAGGCATAATCGAGATAGTAACCGACTCCCATCTTTGCAAGTTCAAAGAGAGCCGTATAAACGACTGTCGCTAGTAATGCTACTCGGGGTTTCATCCGCTTTTCACTGATATATCGGAAAATGATATAGAAGAGGATGAGGGTAAAAAGAATGGGAATAAGCAGGTTTAAAAAATCATATACCCAGCTGAGCTCAAACACGATATCGGTATAGGGCAGGGAGAATTTATCTATCGATACCAGTGATACTAATGAAATTACAAGGCTAAAGAATAGAAAAGCTCCACCTACCAAACCAAACGTAAAAAAGTTATAAACCATCTCGAGGATGGGGTGGCGCCGGTCTTCAATTTCAAAAATATCGAAGACGACGTGCTTAAGGGTATGGAAAAAACCTTGAGAGAAAAAGACCAGAATAACCGTACCTATAATCCCGAAGATGCGTCGCACCCCGATCAGTGGTTCAAGGAGTGTTTCCAGCGTTACGGCTCCTCGAAATACATCACTACTGCGCGATTCGTAGGTAAAACTCGGAAATAGCTCGCGTCCATAGCGTAATATTTCGGCAAATGCTTTTTCATAGGAGAGAATATACCCGATGATCGAAATCATCAGCAGTATAAATGGAATAGCACAAATAAAGATATTAAACGTGATGGCGGAGGCGTTAAAAAAGACGTCTTTATTTTTTACCAATTTTACGATGAGCCGCCAGAAATCCTTATACTTCTGCACTGATCAATAAATGCTGATTAATGAGTTTACGAAAGTTACATTGTTCGCTTTTGTTTTGCTACTCTAATTTGATCAAAAGATAACGAACTTTACAAAATTAAATCCTAAGCACAAAAATACTGCTTGTAAATGAGTACCAAGTCCAAATCGCTAACCCCGCTGATGCGCCAGTATCACCATATAAAGGAAGAACATGAGGGCGCTATATTGCTTTTTCGAGTGGGTGATTTTTATGAGTGCTTTGCTGATGACGCCGAGCTGGTCAGTAAAGAGTTGGGTATAACACTGACCAAACGAAATAACGGGGGGGATCAAACTCCTATGGCAGGGTTTCCTCATCACGCGCTGGATACGTACTTGCCGAAGTTAGTAAAGAAAGGGTACCGGGTGGCTGTTTGTGAACAGGTGGAAAATCCATCCGAGGCGAAGGAGGCCGGACGTAAGATTGTTAACCGGGAGGTGACTGAGATTACCACGCCGGGTGTTACAATGTCTGAAAAGTTGCTGGAGCACAAACGGAATAATTACGCTGCGGCTGTATATTGGGATGGACAAACCGCGGGTGCCGCTTTTGCTGATGTTTCGACCGGAGAATTTTCGGTAAGCGAAGTTCCCAAAGATCGGCTCGATGATCTGATGCAGTCCATTGCTCCGGCAGAGCTCTTGTTGCCACAAAATCTAAAAAATAATGTGCCCGAATTTCTGCTCGATTATAACATGACGTTTATCGAGGAGTGGGTGTATGAGGGCGATTATGGATATAATTTATTGACCGATCATTTCGAAACCCATTCGCTCAAAGGTTTTGGCGTTGAGGATTTGGAGGTAGCCCATGTAGCGGCCGGCGCGCTGATGCATTATATCCAAGAAACACAGAAGGCTTCGCTGGGACATATTAAGCAGATCCAAAAGTTTGAAAGCAACGATTTTATGTCGCTTGACGGCTCCACAAAACGGAATCTGGAGCTTACAACGACGATTCAGGAGGGAGCCGGTAGTGAGGGGACGCTGATCTCTATTTTAGATGATACTGCTACGGCTATGGGCGGACGAATGCTTCGCAAGTGGATTATGCGTCCGCTCAAACGGATGAAGCCTATCCGTGCGCGCTTAAATGCGGTGGAATCATTGAATGTAAATCACGATGTGCGGGAAAAGGTACGGGAAGAGCTTGATAAGGTCGGTGATCTGGAGCGCTTAATTTCACGGATTTGTGTTGGCCGTGCAAATCCCCGTGATTTGGTGAAGTTGAAGGACTCGTTGGCACAGACGCCAATCATAAAATCACAGTTTAATCACCTCGATGAGTATCTGCTCAACGATATACTGGAGCGCATGAAGTTGCTTATTGAGGTTCAGGAAAAGATCGAGGAAGCCATTGTTGAAGATCCGCCTACCAGCTTGCGCGATGGTGATATTTTTAAGGATGGCTATAATGATGAGTTGGATGAACTGCGTAATATCGCTCGAAACGGCAAGGACTATATCGCCGATATTAAAAATGAGTTGGCCGAAGAAACGGGAATTGATTCGCTGAAAATCGGCTATAACAAAGTGTATGGGTATTATATTGAAGTGACGAATACCCATGCTGATAAAGTGCCGGAGCATTTCATCCGAAAGCAGACACTGGTGAATTCCGAACGCTACATTACTCCCGATCTTAAGGAGGTTGAGGAGCGTATTTTATCTTCTGAAGAGCAGAGCAAGAGTTTGGAGTATGATCTTTTTGAGGAGTTGCGGATCGAGATTGCAGAGTATGCTGAGGATGTTCAGCAGGTAGCACGGGCAATCGCCGAACTGGATTGTCTGCAGAGTTTTGCTGAGGTCGCCTACCACAATAATTACTGTAAGCCGGCTATTGCTGACGATCAGAAAATTGATATCACAAAAGGGCGTCATCCGGTCGTGGAAAAAACGCTTCCGCCGGGCGATCCTTTTATTCCAAATGATATACATGTGGAAAATGAGGATGAGCAGATCCTGATTATTACCGGTCCCAATATGGCAGGGAAGAGTATTATTTTGCGGCAGACTGGGTTGATTGTCCTATTAGCTCAGATCGGTTGTTTTGTGCCTGCTGAAGAGGCGCATATTGGTTTGGTGGATAAAATATTTACCCGCGTGGGAGCGTCGGATAACCTGGCAGCGGGGGAAAGTACCTTCCTCGTTGAGATGAACGAAGCTGCCAATATCTTAAATAATGCCACACGTAACTCATTGATATTGCTTGATGAGGTAGGGCGAGGAACGAGTACTTTTGACGGACTCAGTATTGCTTGGGCGCTGGCCGAGTACCTTCATAATCAACCGTCGGTTGCTGCAAAAACATTGTTTGCTACGCACTACCATGAGCTTAATGAACTCGAAAACATGTACGACCATATTGTTAATTATAATGTGTCGGTGAAAGAGCATGAAGATAAGGTGATCTTTCTGCGTAAGCTGGTTCGAGGCGGGGCCGATCACAGCTACGGTATACAGGTGGCTGATATGGCAGGTTTGCCTTCTATTGTGATTGAACGTGCCAAAGAAATTTTATCAAACCTCGAAAGTCATAGTTTAGATCTTACGGACAGTAATGGTACGCTCGAAGAGGGCGCTACGAAAAAGAAAGCGGCGGTTAAAAAAGCTGCCAAAGAGATGGAAAAGCAGGAGCAGATCACTCAGCCATCGTTGTTTCAGGCACAGCTCGATCCCAACACGGAGCAGCTTATCGATAAGCTGGAGGCTTGTGATCCCAACCGAATGACTCCCATTGAGTCGCTGATGCTGGTCTCGGAGCTGAAAAAGCTCGTTGAAAAACGAAGTTAATTATTCAGTACACCTACTTTGTGTTGAAAGGTAGATTTGTAACTATGACCAAAGTTTTGGGGCAGGTCAAACCCATCAGTTTGACTGTTAATCCTGATAATCCGGTCACGCAATGAAGTCCCTTTCCATTTGGTATGGCCAATTCTGTCTTCAAAGTCACCTTGGTGGCTTCGTATCCTTTTTAACAGCTTCAGTGCGCCGGTTGGATCATATCCCGCCCGATACATATATATGATACCCCAATAGTCTGCTGAAAACTCATATTTCTCCAGTCGATCTTTGATCGTATATTCATACATTTCGTTTGCCAGCTGATTGAGGTTTTCTTCTGTTTCCTCATATTTTCTCTCTCGGTCTCCCAGTTCATTTTCCAGCTCTTCGAAGCGCCTGTCTGCCTTAATTTTAGTTTTCCGCTGATTGCTTTCTTTAATGCCGTGATTATGTACGATGTGGGCTAATTCATGGGCAACAAAGAAGGCAAATTCTGTTTCGCTTTGCATAAGTTGCAAGGCGCCTTTTGAAACAAATATCATTCCGTTGGGCGATGCATACCCGCTTATTTCATTTGTATCGAGTATATAAACTCGAACAGGTGTTTCGTAGCGGTGGGAATTCTCTGCCAAAACCAAAGATATATGCGTTAGGTACTGCTGTAATTCTTTATTGTCAACCAATCCCTGTTGAGCGATTACGTTAGCAATCCCCCATCCCGCTTGTTCTTGTATAGGATTTAATCCTGGTACATTGTCGTGATTTATCTCGAATCGATCCTGTGCTTTTTGCCAGCTCCAGTGTTGGAGTCTGAGCTCTCGAAATTGCCGGTATTCACTGGGATCGAAAAAACCGTTGAAATCATTGAGAATGGGGCTTTTCTTTTTGCCGGTTTTACGAGATGTAAAATCGGTTGCAAAGCCTTTAACTGCTGCAGCAACCTGGGCCGGCGAAGCATATGGATCTTTGTTTGTACTATCTTGCTCACCCAGTTCTTCAAAAGCTGCCTGTGCTTCTTGGGATATCTGCTCTTGGTCGGGAGATGTTTGTTTTTCGTCCCTTTGTACATAGGCTGCCCGTTGCGGAATCCAGCCTTCTTTTTCTTTAGCTTTTATCTTTAGCCATTGTTGTTCTTTGTCAATTTCGGATACCTCCGTCCCGGTATTAAGCCGCAGCATAAGTTCATAGTAGGATCCCGGCCCATTTCGCATATCAACAGTATTTTTAATCGTAAGTGTTTCGGTCTGTTTTACAAACGCGGTGATTCCGGTAATGAATAGTATAAGCAGTGAAAATAATATGTATCTGCGTGCCATAAGATCACCTCATTTCGTTTTTAGGTGGAAAACCCCATCCCAATCTTTTGGTGGAGGCTCTTCTTTGAACTTTAAACATCTCTCGATATATGTTTCAGAAGGTCCATCCTCTGGTTTGAGCGAAAGTACTTCCCGAAACTTTTCAATTGCTTGATCCCAGTTTTTAGCCAGGTAGTAATCCAACCCCTCTTGGTAAATGGATATAATTTCTTGGGTTTGTTCGGCATCAGTGGCTGACTTTTGATCCATTAATTCATAAACCCGAACAGGTTCTGTTTTGCCTTTCACAACCAGCAGGTCGAGTTGACGACAATAAAAATGTTCTTTTACACCTTCATAGGTCTGTTCCGAAATCATACTGCTGCTGCCAAACTGTTTATTAGCGGCTTCGAGGCGTGCCGCTAAATTTACCGTATCTCCCAAGACGGTATAGTTAAATCGATTGTAAGAGCCGATATTCCCGACAATCATATCGCCGGTAGCAATGCCAAAACGAGAGTGAATATTGGTATTCTGTGGAGCTAATTCTTTTACTTTTTTCATCATTTTCAAAGTGCTTCGACATGCCAGCTCGGCATGATTGTCTTGGCCGATGGGAGCTCCCCAGAATGCCATAACAGCATCACCAATATATTTGTCCACGGTACCGGAATGCTCAAAAATAATATCGGTCATGGCCCCAAGGTATTCATTTAGAAATGAGACGAGTTCTTCGGGTTCTTTTTTCTCAGAAATTGATGTGAATCCGGCAATATCAGAAAATAGAACGGTTAGCCTTTTTTTCTGTCCGCCCAGTTTCAATAGATCCGGCTGGGCAATAAGTTGTTCTACAAATTCAGGTTGTACGTATTGGCCAAAGGCCGATCGAATTTCTTTTTTCTGTTTTTCTTCTGCAAAATATTTATAGGTTGCCGAACCACTATATGCTATTGTTGCTGTAATAATGTATAGGCCTGTAGAAAACCAGATGCGTTCATAAATGAAGAGTGTAAAGCCTACTCCAATAATCAAGAATAGAATCCCAAAAATTGCAGCCCCACCTTTTGCAGGTCGGGAGTAGGCAACAGTAAAGGGTATGCCAATAGAAATTAGCAGAAGTATCAGTATTGCTATCCAGGTGGGAGGTTGGGTGATAAAATTGGTCCCTATTAAATTGTTGAGGATCGTTGCCTGTATTTCCATGCCGGGAAATGGTTCCAGCGAACTCATAGGGGTGCTTTTTATATCTCCCAATCCGGCAGCAGAAGCTCCAACAATAATAATTTTATCCTCAAGATTTGATGGGGGAACGGATACCTTAGCCTTGGGATTGCGTATTTTTTGAGTGGCACTTTTGACAATAGCTTGAAATGAATAATAGGGGAATGTGCCATTCCTTACGCCCCCTTTTTCGTACCAGTTGATTAGGTAATCGCCATTATCTTGAAGAGGTATATTCTGTTTGCCTATGCGTAATCCGGTGTTGGTCCATTCAAGAGAAACTGAGTCTGGTTGCAGCTCTAAATATGCTGCCATGGAAAGAGTAGGGACAAATCCCTTGTGAGCAAGGCTGTCAAAAAGATGAACCGATCGAATAAGTCCGTCTTCATTAGGATTCATAACGGTGTTGCCGAGACCGGTTGCAGCTTTGGTAAATGCGTCCAGAGGCTTTGATGTTAAAAGGTGAGGCTCTTTGTAGGGCGGCTCATTTTCAATATCGTTAGCTTCGATAAGTGGTTCATTATTTATGGAAATGTTAGAAGAAGGATCTTCATTTGCTGTAGATTTGAAGGCAAGGATCGCCTTATTGCTTTGTTCAAGCGATTGTACAAAGCGCTTATCACTCATCTGGCCCGATAAATTTCTGCGATCAAAATCAGGAGTATCAAAAAGAATATCGTATACTATTAGCTCAGCTCCAGATTGATGGAAATAGTCTGTAACAATCTGATAAAATTCCCTCGGCCAAGGCCAGTACATCCCATTGCTATTGAAATAGGAAAGACTTTTTTCATCAATGGATACCAGCACAATTTTGTCGTTTGGGTCTTCCTGTTGGAGATATCGGAACTTGTAATCGAGAACCATTCGATCAATTCCATTAAAGACCCCCGTGTAAATGCTTAAAAATCCTATCAGGAAGAAAAGGGAGGCTAACAGTGATAAGCTGATATTTTTGTTTGAACTAATAGCAGTCTCCTTAATTATACTGGATTATAATTTTGTGGATCTTTCTATGGAGCCCCACCCCGACTATTGTTTTGAATAATGTTAGAAAGAAAAAAATGAATTGCAACTGCCCGACTGGATCAGCAAATAGCTGAAAAGAAAATAAATGTCATTTTGTTTGCAAAAATTTCAAAAGTTTCAAATTATAGGACTGCACTTTAGCACAGTAGTAATTATCAATATTATTTATGTCAAAGAATAGAGATCTTACCCAACAGATTGTAGCTGATTTTGCTGAGGGATACAGTAATTTTGGGCTGAATCCATTAATGGGGCGCATAGTAGGACTCCTTATTATATCCAAAGACCCACAATCGCTCGATGATATTGTTGAACAGCTGGAGATGAGCAAAGGGCCCATTTCACAAATTTGTCGGCGCCTTAAGGAACGCGGACTGATTGAGAAAGTTTGGATTCCAGGGGATCGCAAAGATTATTATCAAGCAACAGATGATATTTTTGGCAAGGCCTATGCCAACCAGATCAATAAGATGCAGGGTAACATAGAGATTGCGGAAAAATATCTTACCATGGCTCAATCGATGGATTCAGAGAATGCTGAGTTCATTAAAAAGCAGATGAAAGTTATGAAATCCTTTTATGAGTTAATGGATGAGTACAATAAAAAGTTTGTTGAGGCGTGGGAGGAAAAGCATGAGGAATTAAGGGAGTAATTTTTTTATTGATTATCGTTTGGAACTTTTCAAATATTTAATAAATTAATTTTCTATGACTGATAAAAAACGAAATACAGTATTTTTATTAGGCTGTATACTGTTTCTGGTCTTTTCTTCAGGCAGTATACAGGCTCAGGTTTCCCGTTTTGCAGATCTGGATTACCCCTATTCCGTTCAGTATCAACAGGTAGAAGATGGACAAGAGGTTGCCTATGTGGATAAGGGGCGTGGACCGGCGGTCATCCTTATTCATGGTCTCGGTAGTTACATTCCTGCCTGGAAACAGACGATCCCTGCATTATCTGAAAAGTATCGTGTAATCGCGTTAGACTTGCCCGGATTTGGCAAGTCATCCAAAGATATAGAAGCTTACTCGATCCCGTTTTTTGTTAAAACAGTGGCAAGCCTGCAAGATTCCTTAGGGATTGAAAAAGCTGCGTGGGTTGGACATTCCATGGGGGGGCAAGTTGCGTTGCGTGCAGCGATAAGTTATCCAGAGAAAATCAGTAAGCTGGTATTATTAGCTCCTGCCGGGTTCGAAACCTTCACGGAACAGGAAGGCACAATGATGAGTAATTTTGTAACGCCTCAATCTGTTAAGCATACTCCCGATTCCCTCATCAGCCAGACCTTTAAGGCAACGTTTTTTGATTTCCCAAAGGAGGCCCAGTTCATGATAGACGACCGGGTAGCTATTCGATCAGCAGAAAATTTTGATGGTTATGCCCGAGCCTATGCTGGGTCAGTACAGGCCATGTTGGATGGACCGGTATTGGGAGAGTTATCAAGTATATCACACCCGTCGCTTATCATTTTTGGTAGACAGGATATGCTGATTCCAAACCGACAGCTCCACCCTAATTTATCTACAAAAAAAGTAGCAGAATCGGGAGATAAGAAATTGCCAAACAGCCAGCTAAAGATGGTCGATAAGGCCGGGCATTTCGTTCACTTTGAGCAGTCAAAAATAGTAAACAAAGAGATTCTAAATTTTTTAAATGACAAATAGATTATGGCGGATTTCACAGGAAAAATAGTATTAATAACAGGCGGTGCCGGTGGCATTGGTCGGGAGACGGCCCAACAATTTTTAGATAAGGGCGCCCATGTTGAACTATGGGATATGGATAAGGAAACCGGTGATAAGATGGTAACGAAATGGGCAAATGACGGTCACAAAGTTCATTTTGAAAAGGTGGATGTCACCGATTTTGATGCCGTAAAGCAAGCAATGAGCAATCTGAAGGAACGCTGGGGAGAGTTAGATGTACTGATTAATAATGCCGGAATAACACGCGATGCTACACTTAAGAAAATGAGTCCCGACGAATGGCAGCAGGTCGTAGATGTAAATCTAAACGGTGTGTTTTACTGTGGAAAGGCGGCAGCAGAGTTAATGAGGGAGCAGGAGTCGGGCGTTATCCTCAATGCCAGTTCCGTTGTAGGAGTATATGGGAATTTTGGACAAAGTAATTATGTGGCCACAAAGTCCGGTGTAATCGGTCTTACCAAGACATGGGCCAGGGAGCTTGGTCGAAAAGGCGTGCGCGTCAATGCTGTAGCACCCGGATTTATTGAGACGCCGATGGTCAATACTGTTCCCGACAAGGTATTAGAGAAATTAAAAGGGCAGACGCCTCTGGGACGCCTTGGAAAACCGGAAGACATCGCTTCGGCGTATGTCTTTCTGGCTTCCGAGCAGGCAGCCTTCATCACCGGAACCGTATTGCAAGTGGATGGGGGGCTCGTATTTTAATGGGATATTCCAAAATTATTGCAAGTGGTTCATACGCCCCAGAGCAGGTTATTAAAAATGAATGGTTCAATGAGCAGCTGGGTCAGGACGTCGATACCTGGCTCCGCGAAAATCTAACGATACGCGAGCGTCGGTGGATGGAGGAAGATCAGTCGACCAGTGACCTGTGTGTAGAAGCAGGTAAAGCGGCATTGGATATGGCAGGTCTTCAGGAAGAAGACATCGATCTGTTGATTATAGCCACCGATACTCCTGATTTTATTTCACCTTCAACCGCATCGGTAGTACAGCAAAAGATGGGATTGGTGAATGCAACCTCGCTGGATACCAATACCGCCTGTGCGGGCTTTCCCACGGCATTGACAATAGCCAATAGTATGATGGTTGCCGATGAGGTCTATAAAAAGGTAATGGTGATTGGAGCTTACGGGATGAGTCGGTTTTTAGATCTGAATGATAAAAAGACGGTTACGCTTTTTGCTGACGGAGCCGGAGCAGTAATATTAGAGCCTGCCGAAAATAAAGATGAAGGATTTTTAGCTTCTGACTTACGGACGAAACCGGAGTATTATAAGCATATGGGTATTTACGGAGGTGGCGCAGCTGCTCCCGCAGCGCGAAGTGAGTCGAAGGGTGGAATGCAGTGTCTTCAGTTTGTTGAGAAGTTTCCCAAGGAAATCAATCCAAAAGTGTGGACCGAAATGATTCGGACAGTAGCTCAAAAAGGGAATTTTGATACGAATGATATTGCCGGTGCTTATATGACACAGATAAATATCAACCAGATTTGGGAGACGATGGATAATCTTTCATTGAAGCGTGAGACAGCTCCAACTATTATGGACAAGTTTGGTTATACCGGTTCGGCAGCTATCCCGATGGTGTTCGATAAGGCACTTCGCAGTGACTCGATTTCAAAAGGCGATATTTTAGTATTTGTAGGATCCGGTGGAGGACTCCATTTCGGAGCCTGTGCCTATAGATGGTAATCTAATTACAATGTTATCCTGAGCTTTGCTGAGCTAAAATAAGAAATACCAATTTGATCAGGATCTAATAGTAAACTATAAATAATGGAATTAGCGTCATCATCAATGGTAACAGCAGGCTGGGTGCTTATCCTGTGCTATGCTGGAGTAATCCTATATTTTGTTATTCGTGGTGCGGGCCAGACCAAAGAGATGGACGATTACGCGCTTGGCAGTGTATTGTTTTCGCCCACTGCCGTAGGACTTTCATTGGCGGCCTCCATAACCAGTGCGGCGACGTTTATTATCAATCCCGGTTTTGTTTCGCTGTATGGGTTTAGTGGCGTTATTGCTATGGGATTGGCACTCCCGTTGGCAACACTGGGTTCGCTCATCTTGTTTACCAAGGGGTTTCGGAATTTTGGGACCAATGTCAAAGCTCTGAGTATGGCCGACTGGATCCGAAAAATGTACGACAGCCGACGCTTTGGAATTCTGTTCGGATTTCTTTCTTTGCTGCTTATTACGTTTATCGTTCTTATTTGTGTGGGTCTTACTAAGGTACTTGCAAGTACCCTCAATATCAGAGAATTTTACGTTCTGTTGGGCATCGTCATTTTTATTTTTGGATACATGATGTACGGTGGTGCGAACTCTATGGTGTATACCAATACCATTCAAGCCATCCTTATGGTCATTGTCGCAATTATGTTACTGGGATCGGGATATGATCATTTTAGTAATGGTGTAACCGGTTTCATGGAGAAGCTCAATGCTATTGACCCGAAGCTTACACAGCTGACCAACGATAGCAGCTTTCTGTTTCGCGATTACTTCGAGATTTTTGTGGCACCATTTATTGTGGGTATCGCCATCGTTTGTCAGCCGCACATTCTGACGAAATCACTTCTCCTGGATCGCGAAGAAGATGTGAATCGCTATTTGATTGTCGGTATCACGACGCAATTCTTATTCTTTTTAGTAGTAATTGCAGGACTTTATGCACGAATTAGTTTTCCTGATTTATCAGTAGATGGTGAAGCCCTTGCTATGGATGGCATTGTTTCGGCGTATGTCGTTAAAGAATTTACGGTTGCTATAGCCCTTATTATTGTATTGGGATTAATTTCAGCTGGTGTATCAACGCTTGAGAGTCTTATTCAGTCACTTTCTACTTCTATCACCAATGATATTATCGAGCCCTTGTTCGGGAAAGGAATTTTTGAAAAAGATATTTTTGGTCTCCCGGCCAAGCTGGTGTACAATCGTTTTGTGATTGTGGCTATGGGGATCGTTACCGTGTTTCTATCATGGCAGCAGTTGGTTAATCCAAAGTTAAGCGTGGGTATTTTTGCCCAAAACGGAGTTTATGCCTACTTCTCAGCAGCTTTTGTCCCTATTTTGATGGGCATGTTTTTTAAGAATGTCCCCAAAGAAGCGCCCATTTGGGCTTCTCTTGTAGCGGTTACCGTGCACTTTACGGTGTACTACGGACAGATTCGCGTACCGTTTTCTGAGGCCGATGGCGAAAATCCTGCCGTTGCAGCAGCTTTGGCTATTACAAGTGCGGTTATGGCAGGATTTGCTATCTATGCGATAAAGAACAAGGGCATTCAACTTCGAAGTGATAACGAGAAAGCAACAGCCTCGGTATAGATTATGAATTACAACAACTGGCTTACAAAAAGAGAGCGATATGCGCCGCAGAAAGAGGCGGTGATTGATACAGTTGGTGGCAAGCGGTATACGTATCAAGAGCTCAATCAAAAAGCGAATCGTCTTGCGGGATACCTGCAGCAGGAATGCGGGTTGAAAGCAGGAGACCATTTGGCGGTTGTCTCAAAAAATAATGTTGAATATGTGATCCTATTTTTTGCCTGTGCCAAGGTTGGAGTAATTATGGTGCCGTTGAATTATCGATTGCCGAAAGCCGGGCTGAATGAACTGTTGGAGGATGCAGATCCTCACTTGGTTGTTTATTCTGATGAGTTTTCTTTTGTGAAAGAGGATGCTGACGAAGTTATTTCGTTTAATTCGATTGCAAAGGTTTTGGACAGTTCTCAGCAAGATCCTGAATTATATGAGGCTGATGCCGAAGACATCGCTATGATTCTGTATACGTCGGGCACGACAGGGAAGTCGAAGGGGGCGATGATTTCATGGCGGCAGATTCACTGGAATTCCATAAATACTGAGATTAGCCTTGAGCTTACCGGACAGGATTGTGCTTTCGTCAACACGCCTTTCTATCATACCGGCGGCTGGCATGTCCTTTTGATGCCGCTTATCCACCACGGAGGAAAACTGGTGCTACAGCGTGAGTTTGATGCTGCTGAATGTAATGAGCGTATTGAAAAAGAGGGTATTACCATTCTGTTTGGGATTCCTACGATGCTTCGAATGATGATGGAGGAGTCCAATTTTGATGAAGTAGATACAAGCAGTGTTCGATTTGCGATATGTGGGGGCGAATCGTGTCCCATTCCCATTATTAATCGCTATAAAGAGAAAGGAATTCCTATCCGCCAGGGATATGGATTGACAGAGGCAGGCCCTAACTGTTATTCATTACCAGCCGAGGATGCCATTCACAAAAAGGGATCCGTAGGTTTTCCGAACTTCCATATTGGGGTTAAAATTGTGGATGATAACAATGAGGAGGTTCCGCAGGGAGAAGTGGGCGAACTGCTAATGAAAGGTCCGCATGTGTTTGCCGGCTACTGGAAAAATCCGGAAGCCACCGAAGAAGCTATTGATGAGGGCTGGGTACATACGGGCGACCTGTTTCGCTGCGATGATGACGGCTACTATTATATGGTGGGACGTAAGAAAGAGATGTATATCAGCGGAGGAGAAAATGTATATCCCGTGCAGGTTGAAAAAGTTATTTACGAGCATGACGCCGTTGCGCAAGTGGCCGTTATTGGCGTGCCCGATGAGCAGTGGGGCGAAACCGGATGCGCTTTTGTGGTCCTCAAGGATGATGCTTCTTTGACAAAGAATGAGTTGCAAAGCTATTGTCGGGAGTATCTGGCCGGATATCAGATACCAAAGCATATATTCTTTAAGGATTCGCTGCCGATCGGAGATTCAAATAAAATCCAGAAGCGTGATCTGGAAGAAGAATTTAAGGAGATAATGAATGAGTAGAATCAACCATCTTCCGGGAATATCGTCGCAGTTTATAGAAACCAGCCGCTTGAGCATGCATCTGCTTACGGTAGGCAGTAAACAGAATACACCAATGTTATTTTTGCACGGTAATACGTGTACTTCCACGATATGGGAGGAGTTCATGCTGCGATTTGCAGATGAGTTTTATTGTATTGCACCCGACCTGCGTGGGTTTGGAGACACCGAAAAAAAAGTTATTGATGCAACACGAGGTATCGGGGATTGGCTGGATGATATAACGGCACTTATTAAAAAAATGGATTTGTCCCCATTTCACCTGGTGGGACATTCATTGGGTGGTTTTGTCTGTTGGGGACTTATTGCACGGCATGCGGCAGATATTTTAACAGTAACGCTTATTTCTCCGGGTCCTCCGATGGGATTCGGCGGCATCCACGGTGAGCAGGGGGAGGCTAATAATCCTAATTATTCGGGTTCCGGAGGAGGTATTGTTGTGGATGCATTTGCTGATCGATTAATTGCGGGCGACCGTTCGAAAGATCATCCCCTGTATTCGCCCAGAAATATGATGAATAGGCTTTTTTGGAAAGAGGGGTTTAAAGCGGACCGCGAGGATGATATTCTCACGGCGATGTTGCAAATCCATACCGGGGATAAGCATTATCCCGGCGATTCTGAGAAATCTGAATACTGGCCGGGTGTGGCACCGGGTAGATATGGGCCTGTGAATGCGCTTTCACCGAAGTATAATCAAACGTTGTTGAACAATTTTTTAAATGCCGAACCCAAGCCCCCACTACTGTGGATACATGGCAAGGATGATAATATCATTTCGGATACATCTTTTTCGGATCCGGGGTATCAAGGTAAAATGAGTTTGCGAGGGGGTTGGCCTGGTGAGGATAAGTATCCGCCCCAGCCAATGGAATCACAGATTAAATACAGCCTTGCTGAATATCAGTCGAAGGGAGGTAGGGTTTATCGTAAGAAAATAAGCGATTGTGGTCATACACCTTTTATTGAAAAGCCAGAGATAACGAACCAGGCACTATTGAATCATGTCCAAAAAATCATAAAACATTAATTTTTTTCGGAATAGTATTTGAAAGTTTTAAAAACTTTGATAACCATAGAAGTAAAGTATGTGGATTTTTAACCTTAATAATAAATCCCAACAAAAAGGGGAATACCTATGAAAATACAATCAATAATAGCAGTGTTTTGCTTTCTGTTTTTCTCGGCGATGGGGGCGACAGCGCAAAATACAGGGACTATAGAGGGTACGGTAACAGACCAAGAATCCGGAGAGGTGATGCCGGGTGTTAATGTTGCTCTAATCGGGACCACGAAAGGAGCAGCAACGAATGAGGCCGGCGAATATGCAATTACAGAAGTTGATCCGGGTACTTATACCGTAAAAGCAACGTACTTGGGCTATGCCACATTCGAGAGCGATGAATTAACGGTAGAGGCGGGCGAAACGGTTACGCTTAATATCGGTTTGGAACAAACGGTGTGGCGTGGCAATGAAGTGGTTGTTTCGGGATCACGCAGACCGGAGAAGCTGCTTGAGTCACCGACAACCATTGAGCGGGTTTCGCTGGAGGATATTGAAACCTCGGGCGGATCGACTTTTATGTCTACCCTGTCGAATTTAAAAGGAGTTAATTATACCAATGCCGGTATGAATACACAGCTCATTTCGGCCCGTGGATTTAACAGCAGCTTTAATACACGCATGTTGTTTTTAATTGACGGTCGACTGGCAACTCTCGGTGGTACAGGGTTGCCACAGGGTAACTTCTTGCCGTCCAGTAAAATTGATTTAAAAAGCATAGAGGTGGTGTTAGGACCTGCAGCTGCACTCTATGGACCCAACTCAGGTTCGGGGGTAGTAAATGTAACTACGAAAGATCCCTGGGACCAGTCCGGTGTAGCAGTTGAGGCACGAGCGGGGAATCAGTCGCTTCGTGATATCAATTATCGTATAGCCGGGACAGTGAACGAGAATTTCGGCTACAAAGTGACCGGTCAATATATGCAGGCCGTTGATTTTAAACCTCAGCGTGAAGATAGCCTACATTTCTATCAGGCAGCCGGGACAAAACCTACCGCTGCAAATACAGTATTTGAAACCGATGTAGTTGAAGATTACGATGTAGGGGCGACTAAGATTAATGGATCACTGTATTACAAATTAGGTGATTGGAAAGTGAGCGGTACCTATGGATGGTCGTCGACTGATCAATTTTCACTGACCGGAAACGGACGTAATCGTATTGAGGATTGGCAGGTAGATTACCAGACATTCCAGGTAAGCCATGCGAATTGGTTTGCACAGGTTACTCGTACCGGGAATAAGGCGGGAAGTTATCAATTGAACCAGGTAGTACCAGCCGTGCAAGCGATGGTGAATGCCGGTATGTCGCTAGATCAGATTGATATTGAAAGCATTCGGGAAAGCGTTGCTTTTATCGATGATACCGAAATTTATGACTCAGAACTACAATACAACGACCAGTTCGGTGATTTGAATGTAGTAGCGGGAGTGAATTACCGAAATTACTTGCCGGAGTCGCAGGGAACGTATCTCGCAGATGGACAAGGACAGGATATAAGTCGTGAGTTGTTCGGCGGGTATGCGCAACTTGATTACGATGTAGTGCCAGACAAACTGCAGCTGGTAGCAGCGGCACGCGTAGATGCCAATACTGATTATGATACACAGTTTAGTCCCAAGGGGTCGGTTGTTTATACCGCCGTGCCGGGACACAATATTCGTGCGACATATAATCGTGCATTTACAACACCAACAATCCTGCAGAGTCATGCCTATATACCAGTACCTGATCTATTTGCACCGGGATATTCGTTTCTAATTGGCGGTAATACCGAGGGATATACTATTGAAGATCCTTCGGGCAATGTTGTAAATACGATTGACCCTACTTCACCGGAAGAAGTTAATTCTATGGAATTAGGCTACAAAGGAGCTTTTGGAGAGAAGCTTTTTATCGATGTGGTAGGATATTATTCGTGGTATCAGAATTTCATTGGTACGGATGTTGTTGCCGATGGAATCAATACTGTCGCATATCGTAATGGAGAACAAGTAATGGTAGATGGTAGCACTTTCACAGCCTTGCAAACCTATATTAACTTTGGAGAGGCTGAGGTGCAGGGCTTCGATCTTGGATTAAATTACTACTTCAACGATCGATACAGTATGAATGCAAATTTATCTACGATCAAGTTGGTTGATTTCACAAATGAGACTACCGATGCTCAGCTGCCGTTGAATACACCACCCCTAAAAATTAAGGGTGGATTTACAGCTAAACAGCTCTTTGACAGTGATGCACTTCGAAATCCTTTTGTTAAGATCAACGGTCGCTGGCAAGACAGTTACCAGTTTCTATCCGGCTACTGGAATACGAATGTCTTGTTGGATGATAATGGGGATCTTACGGATAAAGAAGAGCTTCCTTCAAAGTTTGAGCTCGATGTTTCGCTTGGATTCGATGTTATGGATACCGGTCTTTCATTACAGGCCAGTGTAAATAATGTGTTCGATACTGAGAAAGTAGACCAGCTGGGAACTCCACCGATGGGACGTACATTCTGGATATCCCTCAAGTATAACTTCGAGGGGCTGCGCTTATAGTAACTTCTTTAGCATTGATGAAAAGCCTGCTTCGGTAATCGGAGCAGGCTTTTTTTATTTTTAATTCATCTGTGAGAAAGAGCAGTGAAACACCTATCTTTTGTGCGTTAATTGTTAACATTATTCGTACCCGTTGAAAACCTCTGCAAAATATATAGCTGATCGCATCCGCCTGATGATTGCAACCAAGCAGTTCCAGGTGGGCGAAACTTTGCCGTCGACCCGTGAGCTGGGTCAACAGCTTGAATCTAGTTTCCATACGGTTCGAAAAGCGTATCATATTTTAGCAGACGAAGGACTTATTCGCGGAGAACGTGGTAAAGGCTTTATCGTAGAAAGGCAGAATACGAATCTCGACAAAGCAGATCGGCTTGAAATTGGGGCTGAGAAGATGCGAAAGCTCTTGGAAGAGTTGATTGGCTATGGGCTGGATGAATCAGAAATTGATGAGTTATTTCAGGAACAGCTTAGCTTTATGGATTGGCCCGATCGTATTGAAACCTGTGCCAGTATTGGCGAAACCAACGAGCTTGGACACATGCTGGCGGAGGCTATTAAAAAAGAAGTGGGAGTCCGTAGTAAAATTTTAAATGCTAATCAGTATAACGAAACGGTTAAGTTTGATGCCCTTTTTGTACCGGTTCAACTGGTAAATAAGTTTCGGGGATTTGCCGAAAAAGGTCGGCTGTTACCCATTGTGTATAACATCAATCCCGATACGCTATTATCTATTGTGGATCGTGCAGCCATTGACACTATAGGGTTAGTAACATCTGATGATCAGTCAATACCCAAGATTATTGATGAGCTAAAGGTAAGCATCAAGTTTGGCGGATCGTTTGTAGCCGGAGCTACCTATGGCGAATCGTTACCCCTTTTTGTCCGAGAAACTGACCTGATTTTATACACTTCAGAAAGTGCCAAGCTGGTAGAAAAAAAGATTCCTGAACGCAGGCGAACGAAGCTTGAGTACAGCATTTCTGAGCAGAGTGCAAATACGATTCGTGCCGAGCTTTGGGATCAGTAGGAAATTAAGAATTTTAAATGAAAAAATAGGAATTATAGAAGCGGTTGACTTTTCATATTCTACCTTCACATTCCAGTAACCAGTAACCAGTAACCAGTAACCAGTAACCAGTAACCAGTTGTCTGATAAGAACATAAAAAAGTTGTTGAATCGCGCGATCGAGGCGGTTTCCTCAGAGATTGATACCGTACGCGCAAAGCCGGCTCGGGATGTGCTTTTTGATGGCAAGCGGCGCGAAGATCATCCTCCGAATACGTTTTATTATGAGTTTGAATCACGTAATACGTCTCTCCGATTTGCGGAAGTCATCAAGGGGGAAATGGAAGATCATGAGGATGAGCTGGAGCTGTATCCGGTGACGGTGGAGGATGAAAAGGTGGTGCTTCACTTTCCGCATAATTTTGGATCCACGTTGCCTAAAGTGAAATTGGAGTGGGAAAATGATTTCGTATTGCGTCGGCTGCGGATGGAGCTGGAAAAGCTGCTCGATTCAAATAATAAAGAAGCTCGTAAACGAATGGGGCGCTTGTTTTACCCGGATTCCCAAAAATATCATACAGATGATGAGAGTACTCGGATACTGGATGACAGCCGTAGAAATGAATCACAGCATGAGTCACTTATAAAGTCCTTGCAAAATGAAGTGCTCTACGTTTGGGGTCCACCGGGTACGGGCAAGACTTCTACACTTGGATTTATGATTGCCAACTATTTGATCAAGGGTAAGCGCGTATTGTTTGCCGCCAACACAAATCGGGCGGTGGATGTAGGATTGTTGAGTGCATTACAGGCTTTAACTTCAGTAGAAAAGGAGCACCTTGAAGAAAAGGTAACACGATTTGGTGAGATGGCCCTGGACAGTGATCGTCTGGCGAATGTGCTTTTTGATCAGCATGTTGAACAGAAGAAACAGGAGGGCAAGGAAAAGGCAGGGAATTTAGATAATCTATTGGGGGAATATCAAAAGCTGCAGAAAGAAATTGATAACCTGATGGAGCACGGTGAAAGTGTTCCTCAGGAGCTGGATGAACGTATCAATATGCTGGGGGAACGTGTAGATGAACATGGGGGTGAAGCTGCTCTCGAAGAAAAAATTGATCGATTGATTACGGTTAATGAACGAGTTGAGTTAGAAAAAAAGCAGTTGGTGGCTACTACCTTAGCCAAGGTATGTACGTCTGATCTTTTCGACGGACAAACGTTTGATGCGGTAGTGATTGATGAGGCTTCAATGGCCAATTTGCCCTACTTGATGGTGCTTGCAGCCAAGGCTAAGTCGCATATTGTGGTAGTTGGGGATCCCATGCAGTTGCCCCCGATTGCGTTGACGGATGATACGCATGCACGTAAATTTCTGGAAGAAGATATTTTTACTTTTGCATCCGGTGCTGATACCACTGAAGATTTGTTTAAATGGCATGATAAGAATCGTCCCTTAACTACTTTTTATGATACACAGTACCGATTGAATGAAGATCTGGCTGAAGTGCTGAGCACGGTGTTTTATGAAGGGCGATTGAAAACAGCAGAAGCAGATGAAAATTTAGATCCGGCCATCACTCCGCAAGAGAGTAGTGCCCCCACAGTTAATGTGATTGATAGCCAAAAGTATGGTCCGGTGCTAACGCAAAAGGATGAAGGGCGTGGATTTAGCCCCGTTAATGAAGTACACAGTCATATTTTGATTAAAATGGTAAGGCGACTGGTTCTGAAAAATCAGGTGCCGGTCGAGGAGATCGGAATTATTGTGCCGTTTCGAAGTACGGTGTATGATATTCGAAATGAGCTGTATGAAAATGATTTTGGAATGATCGAGGTCGGGACGATCCATACTTTTCAGGGACGAGAAAAAGACGTCATCCTTTTTGATACGGTAATGAGCGGTGAGCAGCAATACGGCCGACGCCGTCATTATTCGGTACGACCATTCGATGAAGAGAAAAACGGACTGGCCGTGCCGCGATTACTGAATGTAGCATTTTCGCGCAGCAAAGAGCGGTTGGTGTTACTGGCAGACATGGATCATATCAACAAGGTATATGCTGACAAGTTTTTAGGGCGATTGCTGCGGCGTTTTCAGAACCAGGAAAAAAGTTAATAACTTTTGTTGATAGCTGTAGTTGCTACCAGAAATGAAACTAATCAAAATCTCCTTCTTGGTAACGGCGGGCGTAATGCTCTTCGTTGATGCGACTAAAGTCTGCCAGCGGTTCCTCACTTTGGGAAGCAACAATCATTTCTCGTTTACCCAAAGCGCCCTGTGTTTTGGCAACCTTCCATCCGGCCCACGCCATAGCTCCCTGCGCCTGCGAGGCCGCACAATAGGTGGTCAGTACTGCATAACTGCTGCTGACATTGCCTAACTTTTTAAATGTATCACCCGTCCACAATTCAGGATTTACATCCGGAGAAAAAGCATCATGGAAAATGTAATCAGCTTTTAAGTTATTTGGATGGAACTTCTCAAAAAGTCCGTTAAATAAACGAAGAGTAATATTAGAGGTGATCGAAATATCATTCATCCCGTCAGATAACTCATTAAATATAACGGGTAAATGATCAGCCAGTTCGGGATGATTGAGATGCTGGTCGTAGTTTAGGTTATCTACAGTGTGGGGGCTGATTGGAAACCCCTCAACAGAGTAGAAATCAATAGTAGACTCTGATCCCGCTTCCCGCATATAGTCCATCAGCAAAAGAAAATTAAGCCCGGTGCCAAAGCCCACTTCCAAGATGGTAACAGAATTGGAACTTCTAATATCATCCAACAGTGAAGACTGCTCAAAAAAAACATGCTTGCTCTCTGCTACAGCACCGTTGGGATTGTGGTAGTGCTGCTCAAACTGAGAAGAATAAACTGTGTGGGAGCCGTCGCGTGTAATTACCAGTTTTGATTGTTGTTCCGTTGGGTCAGTCATTAATTATTCGTGCTGATATTTACATTTCCATATCCGCAGTTGATAACGATTGGCAGCCCGCCACTGTTAAGTGTGCCGGTAATACTACCCCTATTTTTAGTGCCATTAAAATTAAATCCGTCCTCCAAATTTACTGACGTGCCGGATATATCCAAGTCGGCATCAATGTCTTTGGGCAATGACAACGAGATATTACCGGCAGAAGTAGAAAAGCGCAACTGATCTTGAGCTGATTTAATAGCGGAAGATATATTGCCACCGGAGGTTTTGGCAGTAATGCTTCCTTCGGCATCTTGTATGTCAATATGACCGCCGCCTGTCTTAACATTGAGGTTGCCGCCGGTTTGGTCCATCTTGATATGTCCGCCTCCTGTACTCATTGTTATGTCACCAAAAACTCTATTGGCGGTGATGTGTCCGCCACCTGTTTTGGCATTGGTTGTTCCGTCAATATCTGACAGGGTAATATGTCCGCCGGAGGTATTTAGTTTTTGGGATTTCTTTAATTGGCTTGCAGTAATATGTCCGCCAGATGTTTTAGCTAAAAGCGCAATATTCTGGGGGACAGACAAGGTGGCCTCCAGATTTATCATTTCCGAAATAGAACTTCCATTGACAGTGGTTACCTCAAATTTCCCTTCAGAATTAGTACTATTTTTCAGGATGTTCAGTTGTTTGGTAATTACAGCGGGATCATCAATATCTCCGGTGGCGCGAAGGACGACTTTACTGTTAGATGAGCCATTGCCTACGATGTTCAGGTTTCCAAATTCAATTGAGAAGTCGACCGATTGTAAATCTTCGGCAGAGAACGAGTCTTGATATACAAAAACGCCGGAGCTCACTTCTGTCCACTGCGATTCATCTACATCGTACTTTTGATTGATATACAGTTTTTGATCTTGGAGCTTAACGTTGAAGTCATTTTGGTTAACTTTTTGCAGTTCCTGCTCGAGTTGTTGCAATTCAACTTCTAAACTTTCCTCATTGATCTCATTCTGTGCATGCTGCTGTATAAACTTATCCAGATTCTTGATTTCAAATTCGACTTCTTTGAGCTTCTCCAAATCTTTGATGTTACGAAGCTGGTCAAGATTCTTAAGCGATTTAAGATTTTGGAGGTCTATTACGATGGCGCTCGGCATCGAAGGGGGTGTTGGAGCTGTTCGAAGATTTTTTTCTGAATCCGATACGGCATATGTAGAAGAGGAATCAGAAGGGATATTAGCAAGCAGATAAATGGCAATGCCGATAAAGGCGATACCGGCTAATACAATTTCCCAGGAAATATTACGCTTAATCATAGTTTTCTGGCTAAGTCATTGAATGATACATTTGTTTAACTTGAAAAGTGTACGATAAATGCATCGATATTGTTGCAGAATTATCTTCATACACTGTCAATAAAATTTCTATTTTCAAGAACAACTCATCTCAACAAAAAAAGAATATATGGAAGTAACTAAATTTAAAGAGAAGGCAAAAACATATCACAGCAAAATGGTGGATATGCGTCGCCACCTGCATCGCCATCCGGAGTTGAGTTATCAAGAGTATGAGACGACTGAGTATATTATTGAGCAGCTTGAAGAACTTGATATTGCTGTTGACCGTCCCCTTGAGACAGGGTGTGTTGGGATAATTGAAGGTGGAAAGTCTTCTCAAAAAGTTGTGGCGTTACGAGCCGATATCGATGCTTTGCCTATAAGCGAAGAAGGAGATCACAAACGTGATTTTTTATCTAAGAATGCAGGGATTGCTCACTGCTGCGGACATGATGCTCATACAGCAAATTTGCTGGGAGCCGCTCACATTCTTTCCGATCTGAGAGATGAAATAGAAGGGACGGTATTACTGGTTTTTCAACCCGGTGAAGAAAAACTTCCGGGGGGCGGTCGAATTCTCTGTGAGACGGGATACCTTCAGCAAAAGGGGGTAGATGTTATTTATGGATTACATTCCTACCCAGGCTTGGAGCCCGGGCAAATTGCCGTAAAAGAGGGACCGCTGATGGCACGTCCTGATGAGTTCAAGGTCGAAATTGTTGGAAAGGGCGGACATGCTGCATCCCCACATGAGGCGGTGGATCCCATAGTAATGGCATCACAAGTTGTGAGCCAACTGCAAACGATTGTTAGTAGAGATGTGAATCCCACTGAGCCAGCAGTTGTAACAGTGGGAAAGATCAGCGGAGGATCAGCACATAATATTATCCCCGAAAAGGTTGAGTTGCTGGGGACAGTTAGAACATTTGCCCAGGAAACAGCTGATATGATTAAAACTCGTATTGAGGCAATTGTTAAGGGAGTAACAGAAGCTTCGGGAGGTGAGTACACTTTTGACTTTGATTACGGATACCCCGCGGTAACAAATACTGATTGGGCGACGAATAATTTGGTACAAGTTGCTCAACATATCTTGGGTGAGGAGCAGGTGCATTTGTTGGATGATCCCATCATGGCCGGTGAAGACTTTGCTTTTTATCAGCAAGAGTTTCCGGGAGCGTTCTTCTTTTTGGGAAGTGGCAGTAAAAAAACACAATCGACTTATAGCTGGCATCATCCCAAGTACAATATTGATGAAGAATGCTTTGTAACGGGTGCTGCTTTAATGGCTTCAGTGGTTTTTGAGCCGCTTCCCAAAAGCTAAGGAGCTTTATTGATTTTGTTTTGATATGACCAATTAGTTTGTAAGTAATGATAAACATATGAGTTATTCGTCATCGTTCTGGGAAGAAGATTCATTCTTGAAACCGTATGATCTTGCTATTGTCGGAGCCGGGATAGTGGGATTATCGTCGGCTTTGTTTTATAAGCAAAAAAAACCATCCGCCAGAGTGACGGTACTTGAACGGGGATTTTTGCCAAAGGGAGCCAGTACACGCAATGCTGGTTTTGCTTGTGTAGGCTCGATTGGAGAACACTTGGCGGATATGAAAAAGGAATCCGAAAAGAATATTAAAAGACGAATTAAGCGTCGTTATGAAGGGCTTCAACTATTGAAGAAAACGCTCGGCGAAGAGGCAATTGGGTATGAACACCGTGGAGGCTTTGAGTTTTTTAGATCCGAAAAAGAGTTCGAAGAAGTAGTTGGCCAAATTGATAGTTTTAATGATTGGATGAGTGAGCTAATCAATGAAGATGAGGTATATTCCAAAGGTGAGCTTCAGGGTTATCCGGTTATACGAAACAGGCTGGAAGGTGCGCTTCATCCTGGTAAAATGATGGAGGCGCTGATCCGAAAGGTAAGCGAGCTGGGTATAGATATTAAATGGAGTAGTCCCGTGCAGAGCGTGGCTGAGAATGGGTTGGTAAACATTGAAAATGGTCCGACTTTGCGAGCAGGTAAGGTATTATTTGCAGCGAATGGGTTTGTAAAAAGATTGTTGCCGGATATGGAGATCAATCCGGCGCGCGGATTTGTAATGGTCACGGATGAACAACAGAGTTTGCCTTGGAAAGGGATCTTTCATCATGATCGCGGTTATATCTATTTCAGGAATATCGGGGACAGGTTGTTAATCGGCGGTGCCCGTAACTTGGATAAAGATGGAGAACAGACGGATCAGTTTGGGAGCAACGAAACGATTAAGGCTCATCTTAAAGATTTTGTCTCTCAAACCTTAATGCTTGGGAACACTTGGGAGATTGACAACGAGTGGTCGGGTATTATGGGATTTTCATCTACCAAAACACCTATTATAAAACAGCTCGATCAAAAACGATTTATAGCTGCGGGGTTAAGTGGTATGGGCATTGCTATTGGAATGGAAGTAGGGAGAAGTGCATCGTCAATGATAGCATTGTAAGGCATATACTCTTTTTATAACCTTGATGTTATTTTTTGAAAGAGTTTGAACACATCCAAACAACTTATTTTTGAGAGGCTGATCCATTTTGTTGAGTTGGTTGGACGTGGAAGCTTTTATAGGTAAAAGGTCTTTTTAAAAGTTTTTATGATTTTACAGCAAATTGAATCTAAATAAATTTATGGCTTGAAGTTATATTAATTTAATACTTAATTGTCTCCAAACAATTGGGCATGCTAAATCAAAATAAAGTCTCTTGTTATGCCAGACGAAGCAAGTAAATCAACGAACAGTAACGAATCTGGAAAGAGTTGGGAAGAACAAGATCCGGATATTGTTCGCGAAATAACAATCGATGAGTATAAACCTTACGGAACATTAACGCTCACGTTAATCTACTTTGCCATTGTAGCATTGATGTGGGTATTTATGTATTTCGTAGAGTTTGCCGGAAATGCACCTTCCATCATAGAATAGTTAACACACTAAAAATATGCATATACATAAGTTCGAACAGTTCTGGATAAAACTATCCTTTGTACTGATTGCCTTTTTTGTCGCTACCGTAGTGTATGGTTTTGTAGCGATGGATTTAAAGGTAATTGGAGATCATGCAACCATTGATCCTCAAAATCTGGCTGACACTAAGTTTGGTAATCCGGGTGTACGCGAAGTTACTCGTAATGGTCAGACTGAATATGAAGTTTATGTACAAACTATTCAGTTTGCCTTTAATCCGGGTACCGCTCAGCCGATTGAAGTACCAGTAGATACCAGGGTTACCTTTTATATAACAAGCCCTGATGTGTTGCACGGTTTTGATGTCGCGGGTACCAATCTAAATACGATGGCTATACCGGGACAGGTGGCAAAATTTACGACGATCTTTCCTGAAGTACGAGAATATGGAATCGTTTGTAATGAGTATTGTGGACCGGCCCACCATGTTATGGAGGGTAAAATAAAGGTAGTACCTAAATCTGAGTTTGATAAAAGTAATCTGGTAGAATGACATTTATACACAAGTATCCGAAAGCTGCAAAAGTTGCCAAAGCTAATTTCATTGTTGCTTTTATAGCGCTTGCAATTGGAGGGTTCTTTGGATTTGTCCAAGCCCTGCACCGCACCAATGTATTTCGCGGATTCTTCAACTCCGGCGAATATTATACGCTACTGACAGGACACGGCGTGTTACTGGCCCTCATTTTCACCACCTTTTTTATTGCCGGATTGTTTGCCTGGGGGGTAACCCGAAGTCTTGACCGCGAGCCTGAAAATTTGGCTTATACCTGGTCGTGGTTTTGGTTAATGACGATCGGTACGATTATGGCTACTGTGGCCATTCTGGGTGGTCTTGTGCCGGATAGTTCGATCCGAGCTGCGGTCCTGTATACTTTTTATCCTCCCTTACAGGCGCATCCCCTATTTTATATAGGTTTGGCGCTGGTCGTTGTCGGATCATGGATGGCGGGTGCCGACTGGTTTTGGTCATACCGAAAATGGCGTGGAGAAAATCCGAATGAACGGATTCCTATCCTCTCATTTATGACCCTCTTTACGATGCTGATGTGGTATGTTTGTACCATTGGCTTAGCGCTCGAGGTTGTGGGACTATTGATTCCATGGTCGCTTGGGTTGGTTACAGAAATCGAACCCTTACTGCCAAGAACGCTATTCTGGTTCTTTGGTCATGCTGTTGTGTACTTCTGGCTGTTACCGGCTTATTATGTATGGTATGCTATTTTGCCAAAGCTTTCAGGCGGACGCTTATTCAGTGATTCAATGACTCGGATTGTCTTTATCATTTTCTTGCTGCTTTCTACTCCGGTAGGGTACCATCACCAATATGCTGATCCAGGTATCTCGGTTGGATTTAAATTATATGCCATGGCAAGTACGCTCCTGCTTCTTTTGCCAAGTTTAATTACGTTGTTTACGGTTGTGGCAAGCATGGAGCATGGAGCACGTCAGCGGGGCGGAAAAGGGTATCTGAAATGGATTGGAAAGTTGCCGTGGGACAGCCCCGCTTTTGTAGGTTGCGCTTTGGCGGGAATTATGTTTGCTGCCGGTGGATTCAGTGGCATGATCAACGCGTCGATGAATATAAATCTGTTGATTCACAATACAATCTGGGTGCCCGGACACTTTCACTTGACCGTGGGAACAGCAGTAGCCCTAACCTTTATGGCCATAACATATTGGCTACTCCCACAGCTTACCGGTAGAAAGCTCAAGCATAAAACGCTGGCCTTGATACAACCCTACGCCTGGTTTTTGGGAATGACGTTAATGTCAAACGCAATGCACCGTGCCGGACTTGCAGGGGTACCCCGACGAACTGCAGAGCCTGAATATATGGGCTTCGAGTTTGAGCCTATTTTTGGAACGATGACTGAAATGAAATGGCAGATTGCTATTGGTGGAACCATACTTACTATTTCACTGATACTCTTTCTTTGGGTAGTAGTGGCGTCATGGCTTGCCGGCGAAAAATCTGATAAACCTGTTGATGATCATATTCCGGAACCATTATCAGGTGTTGAACATACACCGGCTATATTGGATAACATGAAACTCTGGTTTACATTAGCACTTGTGCTGGTAATTCTGGCTTACGCCTTCCCGCTTTGGGAGATGGTGGCTGATGGCATCTTTTCACCCGGAGCATTGCCAAGGCCCTCTTGATAACCTGAAATTTGTTAGATGAAAGAAAGTCCTTGTCTGTTATCAGTTTTAAAACGGACAAGGGCTTTTTGTTTTGGATAAAGTCTTATTTGCCGAATTAAGAATCTTTTATTGAGACGTTATGTCTGAGGAAAAATCCGATAATTCTACTAAGAAGTTGGTTAAAATTTTAGTGATTGTAGGAATTGGAATTCCTGTACTGGTGGAGTTGATGACCCTTTTTAACCTCATTAATGTTCAGATTTTTGAAGACGAAAAAGATGTTAATAGCCATGATACCAATGTAACAGAGGTACGGGGATTTGGTGAGGGAGATACTCTTTTCGCTAATCAGGAATCGGCAGTTCTTATTGATCAGCTTCGTGTAAAAGTGAGTGCACAGGAGTGGCGGTTTGCGTTGGGGATAACTTCAATGGATAGTACAAGTCAGGAGAAGCTGCAAATCCGAGTTGATAGCCTAAGGCTACAGAGTAAAAAAATATTACTGGGTATTGATAGTAGCAGTTGGGAGGTAAGGCAAACAGTACCCGCACAAATATATGGGGAATGGGCTTTGCCCAATGGCGATATTCCTACAAAGCTTTTTGTAAGCATTGAACAGCAAGAAGCAGATTCTACAACCCGGGTAAGCCAAGAGATCCCATTACATAAAATACCGGTTCGCTATAATCAGGAATAAAACGTATCGGTTTTAAGATTCATATCTCGCGAAGAATTTCCTACTACCAAAAGACTACTTGTTGCCATGGCAACGGCGGCAAAGAGTGGGTTGATTGTTCCCGCAATAGCGAGAGGTATCGTAATGATGTTATAGAGGAAGGCCCATCCCAGATTTTGGCGTATACGATTTTTAGTTAGTGATATGGCGTTAAAGGCAGCAGGGATCAGTGTTAATCGCTCGTTTGGAATAACAACATGAGCAGAGTCAGCGGCAATAGCCGTTAGGTTGCCGAAAGCAATACCAAGATCGGCTTGAGCAAGAGCTGGAGCGTCGTTGCTTCCATCACCGATCATTGCAATGCGCCCAAATTTACGTAGTTCCTCAACAATATTTGACTTGGAATCGGGACGTGTTTCCGTAAAAAGAAAATCTGGATTTAACTTTTTACGTATTGCATTTCCCGCTTGTTTGCTGTCACCGGTAATAATAGCAACCCTCTTGCCGGCTGCTTGCAGACTTTTGACGATGTCTGAAGCTTCTGTCCGAATTTGATCTCCGACAACAAGTATGCTTTCTACCTGTCCATTCCATCCCACTGCAACCGGGATATTTCCTTCATTTCTGCATACATTAACTTTTTCCCATTGGGGTTCAGTAACTTTTAGTTGATCGCTAATCCATTCAGGCTGTCCGACAAAAATTTGGTTGCCATCTATTTGTCCGTAGACTCCCGTAGAACAGGAGGTGAAATTTTCAACATTGGTTTGATCGATTGCATATACAGCAATAGGTTCTGCAATTGGGTGCGTTGCATATTGCTCTAACTGGGCCGCATAGCGCAATGCTTGTTCATTTTCTCCTTGATCAAGGAGTTGCATTGTACCTGTTGTTAAAGTACCGGTTTTATCAAAAGCGACCGTAGACGTTTCCAGCTTTTCCTCAAACACCGCTGCTGTTTTAAAAATGATTTTGTGTTCAAGTCCGCTGCGAATACCCGAGGCAATGGCAAGGGGAGTGGCCAATCCCAACGCACAGGGACAAGAAACAATAAGTACCGCCAGTGATGAGAGCATGGATTCAGTGGCCCCGGCACCACTTAACATATGGTAGCTGAAGGTGGCTATTCCCAAAAGGATGACAACAGGAACGAACCAGGCAGCAATGCGATCAGCCAATCGCTGTTGGCCGGGTCGGGCCGACTGTATATTCCACATTGTTCGCATCAGGTTCTCAATAGTACTTTCAACGGTGTCGCCTATTTCGATAGTGAGGGCATTTTGGGTAAGAATAGTGCCGCTCAGTACAGAATCCCCAATATTTTTGGAAACAGGCTTTGATTCACCTGTCATCAGTGCTTCATTAACAACGCCTTGACCATTTATAATAGTACCATCAATGGGGATACGTTCACCGGCTTTTACCAAGACACGATCACCCGGCTCAAGGTCTTCAATGGATATTTTCTTGGACTCACTATTTTCAAGAAGTCGCGCGTATTGAAGTTGTTTCTCGGTAAGCTTTTCCAATAAATCTTGTTTGCCCGCCTTGATCTTTTTTTCATAATAATTACCGATTGAAACGACCAGAATAATGGCCATAGTAACGTCAAAATAGACTTCCGTAGATCCGGTCAATAGTGCTCCGACACTATATAAATAGGCGCTTACGGCCGCAATGGTAATGAGTAAATCCATGTTCGGTTTTAGCACAGAAATAGAAACCCATGCCCCCCGTAAAATAGGAAGGCCGGTGTATCCCAAAACAAAGGTAGTCATCACAAAAATGTTGGAAGTAAAGAACAGCTTTTCTGAGGTTGTCAAAGGAACGATACCTCCACTGCCTAAGTAAGTGGGATACAGAAAAAGTACATATAGCAGTAGCCCAATAATCCCAAAAAATCCACCGATGATAATTCTGGCCACTTCGTTGAGTTGCTCCTCTTGTCCTGATGATTCCACAGGTTTAACCTTGTAGCCCATCTTACTTAATTTATCCGGCAGAGACTCAGGGCTTATTGATTGCGGATCATAATAAACCTTTATCATTTCCGAAGCATAACTGGCTTCGCTTTTATAAATACCATCTTCTCGATCTGCCAATGTTTCTACGAATGATTCGCAGGTTGAGCAGTGCATACCATTGACCTTAAAAAAAGCTTCAGCATAATCTTCAGGAAGGGGGCCTTTTTCCTGCTCTTCATGTCTTTTTTGAATGGTTTGCCGGCGAAGTTGCTCGGCCTGTTCCCCCTCCATATTTTGCAGTAGTTTATATACATGCAGGCACCCCGTGCAGCAAAAAACGCCATCAACTTCGGAATCAGTAACGGGCGGATCTGGAGTTTCAAGTTCACAAAGGGTACAGTGTTCGGTCTTCATTGTGGCGTAAGCGAGTTAGGTTTTTTTATTTGCAAATTCTCGGCACAGATCGAGGAATTCATTGAGCATCATAGCAGTGGCTCCCCATAGGGGAACTTGGTGGACATCCCAGTAGGGGACTCGGTAGGTGTATGAGTGGAGATCCCAGTCTTCGACGGTGATATTTTTTTTATGTAATAGAGACTGCAATTCTACAGCAAAAACCTCCTCTACTTCAGCGGGATTTGTGATAAAATTAGGTTTTCTATTTGTAAAGCCAACAAAGGGTGTAACGAGATTATTTGAGTGACTTACATATAGATCGCTTAGTTCTCCAATGATCGTTACGCTATCAGTGGGTACTCCAATTTCTTCTTTTGCTTCGCGGAGTGCTGTTTGTTTCAGGGACTCCCCTTTCTCAGTACGTCCTCCGGGAAAGCTGATCTGTCCACCGTGATCAATATCATGGCTTCTGAGTGTTAACACCAGCTCCAAATCATCTTTTTCATTGGGGAAAAGTAAAATTAAAACACTGCTTTTATTGACCTCCGGTGGGGGTTCCATTTCTCGGATTTCACCCCCATCGACCGGTTCCGGGGCCATTTCGATTTGAGCCTTTCTACCCGGCAGATTTTGGGATAAGCGTTGTTCTAAAAACTGGATGAGCTGGTGCACGATAGCAGAAAAGTGTTAAAAATTAGTAGCAGCCTTATTATATAAAATCGACTTCGGCATTTCTTGTTAAAGAAACCTAAAGGTGTAAAATAAACAAGTGAAATTAGGATTAAATGAGTGACAAATGTGGCTTCTTGTTGGAGTAAAGTCTACAATAGAGCTATTGAAATGTTTCGACAGAACTTGATGAGATGCTTGCGAGAGAAATATTAAGATATTTTAATGTTTATTATTTGTTTTATCCGTAACGGATGGGGTGTTTTACAATCTTTTAAATCTATAGCAGGAAGTTTTGGTTGCAAAATTAATTTAGGGTAATAGATCAAAACATTTAATCCTGCTCTTTCATTTTCGCTAAAATGGCGAATGTAATTTTAATAAATCAGGGATAAATTATGCAAAATGCATTATTTAGAGGAACCTTGGTTGTAGCATTGGTTGTTTTTGGGATCACCGCATGTGATCAACCAACTACTAATGTCGATCAGGAAGATCAACAAGAAGAACTAAAATCAGAAACCACACAGCCTATCGAGGGACAATACATTGTGGTCTTCAAGGATGAAGATACGCAAGGTAAATCTTTGGCTGGTAATGTTGAAAGAACAAAGGAGGTACGAAATCAAATTCTTTCCGATAACAACATAGAAGAGAAGTCTCTTCTTAACGAGTACGATGTTGCACTGCAGGGATTCGCTGCTTCGTTGTCGGAAAGCCAGTTGGCAGACCTCAGGAATGATGATCGTATTGACTACATCGAAGAGGATCAAATGTTTACGTTGGCGCCTCCGGGAGCTTGTTCACCATGGCCGGGCTGTAAAGATGGAGATGATGGCGGTGATGGTGGAAGTAACCAAGTAACCCCATGGGGTATTGACCGTGTTGGCGGTGCTACAGCAAGCAGCGGTACTGCTTGGGTAATTGATACGGGGGTTGATCTGGATCATCCCGACTTGAATGTAGATGAAACCCGAAGCGCAACATTTATTACTAGCGGTAAGGATTCTAAAAGTGCTGATGATGGTAATGGTCACGGTACTCACGTAGCCGGTACTATTGCCGCACTGGATAATGATAGTGGCGTTGTAGGTGTTGCAGCTGGTGCCTCGGTAGTAGGTGTTAAAGTGCTGGATAGTCGTGGAAGTGGTTCTTATTCTGGTGTTATTGATGGTATTGATTATGTTGCTCAAAATGCATCTGCGGGAGATGTTGCCAATATGAGTCTCGGCGGTGGAACTTCTAATGCTGTAGATGATGCGGTACGAAATGCAGCTGACCAAGGGGTATATTTTGCCGTGGCTGCTGGTAATGATGGTGATGATGCTAATAATTATTCACCGGCCCGTGTTGAGTATAATAATGTCTGGACAATTTCCGCTACGGATGAAAGTGATGTATTTGCATCATTCTCGAACTGGTCAGGACCTACCGATCCCCCAGTTGAATATGCTGCACCCGGTGTTGACATTCTTTCTACTTGGAATGATGGAGGTACAAATACAATCAGCGGTACCTCAATGGCAAGTCCACATGCTGCAGGAGTGCTGTTGGTTACAGGTGGTAATCCAACAAGTAACGGATCTGCCTCAAGTGATCCGGATGGTGATCCTGATCCGATTATTTCCCAATAAGGATTAGTGTCGAGTTTTATTGTTTTTGGCATCTGCCTTTAATTAGGCAGGTGCCTTTTTTACTTGCAGATCTGAACTTTATTGAACCGTTAAGAGTTCGTATTTTCCGCTCATTATTTGATAGACATAATTTCAGTTTGAATAATTAAAACCCTTTATGAAAAAGAAGTACAACGTTTACGGTATTGGAAATGCGCTGGTGGATATGGAGTTCGAAATTGATGATGCATTTCTCGATAAGCACGATGTCGAGAAGGGGGTTATGACATTGGTGGATGAGGAAACCCAGTCGCGCCTTATTAATGACATTAGCAGAGAGGAAACGGTTGAAAAGCCGGGTGGTTCAGCAGCCAATACTGTTTTTGCCGTTAGTCAATTTGGAGGGAAAGCATTTTATTCTTGCAAGGTGGCTAAGGACCACTTTGGTGATCTGTATTTGGAGGATATGAAAGAGGCCGGTATTGATACCAACTTTGATCGACAGGAGCGAGAAGATGGTATAACCGGTAAGTGTTTGGTGATGGTTACTGACGATGCCGAGCGAACGATGAATACGTATTTGGGGATTACCCAAAACCTGTCAACCAAAGAAATTGATGAACTGGCCATTCGTGATTCCGAGTATGTATATATCGAAGGTTATTTGGTTACTTCAGAAAATGGTTTTGAGGCAATGAATAAGACGAAGAAAATAGCCCAGCAAAATGATGTAAAGACAGCACTCACCTTATCTGATCCTGCTATTGTAGAGGGATTCAAAGGTCGTTTTGATGAGATTATTGGGGCTTCGGTTGATCTTCTTTTTTGCAACGAAAAAGAGGCAAAAATTTATACCGGTAAGGAAGATTTAAAAGAGGCACGAGAAGCCCTGAAAAAGGAGGCTAAGCGTTTTGTCATTACACAGGGGGCCAATGGTGCTATGATCTACGATGGCGACACCTTTATTGATATCGAGCCCTACGATGTAAGTGCTATTGATACCAATGGGGCAGGCGATATGTATGCCGGGGCCTTCTTGTATGGTATTACAAACGGAATGGGATTTGCCGGAGCCGGGAAATTGGCAAGCCTTGCCGGATCAAAAGTTGTATCCCAATTCGGTCCTCGCTTGAAATGGCATCAAATGCAGGAAATATTGAATGAAGCAAAAGGTGCCGAGTAAGGGAGGGGATAATTAAAATTATGGATACTATTGTTTTAGCTTCACGAAACGAGCATAAAATTGAAGAGCTTCGTGCGACACTGGCTCCCTTGGGTATCGAGCTGAAATCAACCTATGATTTCCCTGCTTTGGAAGAAGTCGAGGAGGACGCCGATACGCTTGAAGGTAACGCTCTAAAAAAAGCACGATACGTGCATAATGAGACGGGTTTTCCTGCTTTATCTGATGATACCGGACTGGAAGTTGATGCTTTGAATGGACGTCCCGGGGTGTATTCGGCCCGTTATGCCGGCGAAAATGCATCCTATCAGGAAAATGTAGATAAGCTGCTGGAAGAGCTATCGGGTGTTCCCATGGAGCGCCGGGGTGCTCAATTTCGAACTGTTGCTGCGTTAGTCACGGATGAAGGATGCTATACGTTCGAGGGTGTTTGTCGAGGTACTATTAGAACAAAAGAGCAAGGGTCCGGAGGGTTTGGATATGATCCGGTTTTTGTTCCTGCTTCTTATAAAAAGACATTTGCCGAATTGGATCCCAAAATAAAAAACAAGATCAGTCATCGAGGCAAAGCCATTCAAAAGTTCTATGAGTGGGTAGAGGAGCAATAGAGCCCATTTATTATAGGAAAATAAAATCAGATAGGGTTTTATCTTTCATCCAGTTTTTTATATCTGACAAAACCCTCTATGGCCTCGTATTCGGCAAAACCAAGTTTATCATATAGCAGGGCAGTTTCTCGGTTACGCTGTTCGGCACGTTGCCAGAACTCACGTTCATCAGGTCCGGGGAATAGCGGACGGTCTTTCTGGGATTGGTGCTTAAAAATAGCACGTCGCTTTTTTGCTAATTCTTGAGGGCTTAAGGGTACAGCCATCTCAATCTCGTTGATATCCCATTCCTGCCAGGCTCCGCGGTAAAGCCAAACGTAGCATTCATCTATCCAGTCATCCTTTTTGCATATGTCGAGGGCAGAGAGAATCGCTTTTAAACAAACCCGATGTGTGCCATGGGGATCAGATAAGTCTCCGGCAGCATAAACCTGGTGTGGTTTTACTTTGCGCAGAAGGTCAACAATAATATCAACATCGGCTTGGGATAGGGGCTTTTTCTTGACGCGTCCCGTTTCGTAAAAAGGCATGTCCAGAAAGTGTAAGTGTTCCTCGGGAAGCCCACAATAGCGGGTGGCAGCTTTAGCTTCACCCCGTCGAATGAGACCTTTAATTTTGTTTATTTCATCGATGTCGACTTCGGCTGGTTCCTTTTCATTTATAAATTGCTTGACGTTGGACAGCATCTTTTCGGCTTCTTCCTGCTCTATATCAAAAATCTTGTTGTAATCAGAAACAAAATCCACAAAGCGAATAACATCATCGTCAAAGACAGCGATATTGCCGGACGTTTGGTAAGCTACATGTACCTCATGATTATGTTCCACAAGACGAATTAGCGTGCCACCCATCGAGATAACGTCGTCATCTGGATGGGGACTAAATATAATGACCCTTTTGGGGTAGGGCTCAGCACGTTCCGGGCGGTTGATATCTTCTGCATTGGGTTTTCCACCGGGCCATCCGGTGATAGTATGCTGTAATTCGTTAAAAACTTTCAGGTTGATGTCGTAAGCCGGCCCAAATTGGGTTAGAAGGTCTCCCATCCCGTGTTCATTATAGTCTTCATCGGTTAGTTTTAAGACCGGTTTTTGCGTTTCCTGGCAGAGCCATACCACACCTTTGCGGATGAGGTGATCATCCCAGTTGCAGGTGGTTAACAACCAAGGCGTTTTACGCCGCGTCAAATGTTCGGATGCCGCCTCATCCAAGATTACTTGAGCGTTGTCGTGCTCTTGGAGATAGGTGGCAGGAATGCTTTCGCGTACTGATCCTTCCACAGCATCTTGTATTACGGGAGCTTTGCCTTCGCCCCATGCCATCATGATAATACGATCAGCATCTAAAATGGTACCCACTCCCATGGTTATAGCACGTCGTGGTACATGTTCTTCTCCAAAGAAATCACTTGCTGCGTCTTTGCGGGTTATGCGGTCAAGCGTAATGAGTCGGGTACGTGAATCAGGACGCGATCCCGGTTCATTAAATCCAATGTGGCCCGTACGTCCTATGCCCAGCAGTTGAATGTCAATACCGCCCGCATCTTGTATCTTTTGTTCGTAAGCGCTACAGTATTCATTTATTTCTTCCTCGTCGATTGTTCCGTCGGGGATATGAATTTGATCATTAGGAATATCGATGTGATTGAAAAGATGTTCATGCATAAATCGCACATAACTCTGTAGTGAGTTAGGCTGCATGGGATAGTATTCATCCAGGTTAAATGTAATAACATGCTCGAAGGAAAGCCCTTCTTCTTGATGCAGGCGGATAAGTTCCTCATAAACTTGTTTAGGCGTTGAACCGGTAGCAAACCCCAATACGGTGGCTTGGCCAGCGGCATTGTTTTCTTGGATAAGGTTTGCAATCTCTTGACCGACATGTTTTGAGGCTACTGTTGCATCCTTAAATATATTGGTGGGAATATTTTCGTAGTATGTTAAACGATTTTTTGAGGCATTACTGGGCATAATAATGTTATTTTATTAAGTCCAAGTCAGAGTCAATCCCGGAAATTTCAAATTTTCACAAAATTATTTGAGACATAAAGCTTGCTTTTACTGCTTAATAAAAGTCGATATAAGTACTCATGCCGGAAAAGAAATCTTCCCAAAATTAATGGTTTTATTACCGGTTGAATCTATTGAAAATCCATCACCGGCAAGCATCTCGTTTGCTAATATTGCAAAAATAACGGCCTCTTTGGCATCGGGATTGAAACCAATGTTTGCAAATGAATCAATATTAAAGTTGGGCAACAACTCCCGAAGCCATTCCATGAGTACCGGATTATGAACCCCGCCACCACTTACAAAAAGTGAGGGGTGAGAATCTTCATCCAAAGTGTCTTTTATCGTCTCAGCAATGGTTTCTGCTGTAAACCGCGTTAGGGTGGCAACTAAATTCTCCGCAGAGAGGTTGGTACTGCCCGCTTTTGATAGCTGGCTTTCAACCCAATCCAGATTAAAAACTTCAGGGCCGGTAGTTTTGGGTATTGGTCTATGGAAATAGGAATCCGATTTGAGGACTTTAACCGTAGCAGCATGGACTGTGCCTCGTTTAGCAATACGACCGTCATGATCATAATCCTTATCGAAATATTTTTGGACAGTTCGGTCAATGAGCGTATTGCCGGGACCGGTATCGGTAGTAATTGCTTTTTTATCGGATGCGTGAGGTGGTAGGTAGGTAAAGTTGGAAATGCCCCCGATATTTAAAAGAATGCGCTCTTCGGTTTCATGCGTAAATAGTATCTCATCAATAAAACCGGCCATCGGCGCTCCTTCACCTCCGGCGGCTGAATGTTTTTGACGAAAGTCGCTGATGGTTAGAATACCTGTTTTATGAGCTATGTGATCGCCATCCCCAATTTGAAGGGTGGCATTGGGCATATCGGGTTGATTGTGCTGTTTTTTGGGAGCGTGGTAGACAGTTTGGCCATGACTGGCAATACAGTCGATCTCTGTTTGGTCAACTCCCCATTTCGAAAGTGTTTTAAGTATTAGTTTTCCGTGATAATTACCGAGATGGCTGTGTAGGAGACAAACCTCTTCCATTGAAGCTTTTGGGACGGAGGTAATATTTTTGAGACGTTTTTTAAGGCTGGGTTCATAGGAAAGGGTCTCAAAATTTTGGAGTTCAATATCAGTATGTTTGCCACTCCCATGAATTTGACATAGGGCGATATCAAGTCCGTCCAGCGAAGTTCCCGACATCAAGCCGATAATAGTTCTGCTCGGTTTTTGAGCAATCTGATAGAGTTTTTCCACTAAGGGATTCATAAATATGGCATGTTGGATTTGTGAGATATCAAGTAGTTGTAATCAATGGTATTTAAGTATTGATAGCAATGAAAACTTATGCCAATCAGTTTTGGAAAATTGAATTGCACATGATTAAAGAGGATAATTCAGCTTAATATTCTTGTATGTTCTGTAATCCTAAAAATAAATCGCTATAATGACGACTTTGAAATAATCGGTATAAATATCAATTAATGAACGCATAGGTGGAATTTTCCATAATAGATTATATTGTCGTTGTAGTATATCTTGTTGGAGTAGCGGGTTTGGGGATATACGCTGCCGGTCGTCAGTCCTCTACTTCCGATTATTTTTTGGGAGGGGAAGGGCTGCCGTGGTGGGCAGTTATGTTTTCAGTAGTGGCAACCGAAACAAGCACCCTTACGTTTATCAGTATTCCCGCGGTAGCCTACGGAGGGAATCTCACATTTCTGCAAATTACGTTAGGTTATATTGTGGGGCGTATTTTGGTCAGCAAGTTTCTGCTGCCGGCCTATTTTAAAGGGAAGCAGACTACGGCTTACCAGTTTTTGGAGCAGCGATTTGGACCCTCCATGCGTAATGCAACAAGTACTACCTTTATGATAACCCGGTTGTTGGCCGATGGTGTGCGTCTTTTTGCAACAGCTATTCCCCTTGCCATTATACTTCGCCTGGGAGGTGCTTTTGTAGGATGGACTGACTTCGAAGTGTATCTGTTATCTATTGCGGCGATATCTATTATTACACTTATTTATACCCTGATTGGAGGAATTAAGGCTGTTGTATGGATGGATGTAATGCAGATGGGAGTGTATATCGGGGGTGCGGCGCTGGCCATAGGAATTATACTTGTTGATTTGCCGAATGGTCTAAGTGGCGCAATGTCCATTGCTGCAGATGCAGGGAAGTTGCAAATTCTTGATTTCGGATTCGGACAGTCATTTTCGGATTTTATCGCCCAGCCTTATACCTTTTTTACAGCCTTAATTGGTGGGGCGATATTTTCCGTAGCCTCGCATGGTACGGATCAACTTATTGTTCAGCGTCTTCTTACTACTCGTAACGTGGATAACAGTCAACGTGCTTTGGTATGGAGTGGTGTAGTAGTAGCGTTACAGTTCGGACTGTTTTTGTTTATCGGATTGTTGCTCTACGCTTTTTACGATGCACAGTCCGCTCAGGAATTGGGATTGGCAACAACCGATGAAATTTTTGCGAAGTTTATTGTAGAGCAGTTACCAGTTGGTCTGTCCGGATTAATTATTGCTTCACTGTTTGCGGCAGCAATGAGTAGTCTCAGTTCGTCTCTTAATTCGCTGGCATCCTCAACAACACTGGATCTGTATAAGCCTTATTTTGGGAGTGATAATACCCAAGCCGAAGATCTTAAAATATCGCGTATCATTACGATGATATGGGCCGTAATTTTAACCGGATCGGCCTTCTTTTTTGCCTATCTGCAGTTGCAGGAGGGAGAGCGTCCTGCCGTGGTAGAGCTTGGTCTTGGGATTGCATCGTATACCTATGGGGGATTACTCGGAGCCTTTCTACTCGGGCGATTTTTTACAGAACCCGACAAGACCGATGCCATGATTGGTTTCTTCGTGGGTTTAGTCTCGTTGCTGTTTATGGTAGAGGGACCTATTCATACTATTCTACCCGGGGAACCGCTTGTGATTGCTTGGCCACTGTACACTGTTGTTGGCAGTGCTATTGTAATGTTAGTCGGGAATGTGTCGTATTGGATTCGTAGGAAAATTAAATAAAGATATGACTTGCTGAAGTTTGAAAGCTTCATAAGCCTTGGTTAAAAATAACACTTCCCCTTACTCCGGATCATAATTCAAGTTAGGTCCCAGCCAACGTTCTACTTCCTTAATGCTCATTGCTTTGCGTTCGGCATAGTCTTCAACTTGGTCTTTCGTAAGATTACCCACGTTAAAATAATCCGATTCCGGATTGGCAAAATATAATCCGCTAACCGAGGCGGCGGGATGCATAGCAAAAGATTCTGTTAATGTAATTCCTGCTTTATCTTCCACATCCAGCAGATCAAATAGAATACGCTTTTCGGTATGGTCGGGTTGTGCCGGATAACCGGGGGCTGGCCGAATACCATCGTACTGCTCTTTAATGAGTTCTTTATTGGTTAATTCTTCATCCGGTGCGTATCCCCAGATATTTGTTCTTACCTTTTCATGTAGCAGTTCGGTAAAAGCTTCGGCCAGCCGGTCGGCCAGTGCTTTAGTGAGTATGGCATTGTAATCATCGTGATTGTCCTCAAACTGCTTGACCAGTTCGGGAGCCCCAATGCCACAGGTCACTGCAAAACCGCCCATATAATCTTTAATTCCTGAATTTTTGGGAGCTACAAAATCAGAAAGTGCTTTATTGGGTTGTCCCTTTCGCTTCTTGGCTTGCTGACGTAGCATATGAAACGTTGTGAGTACTTCTTCGCGATCGTCGTCGGTATAGAGCTCTATATCATCACCTACCGAATTAGCGGGATACAATCCAAGAACTGCCCGGGCTTTGAGCAATTTCTGATCGATAATTTTATCCAACAATTCATTCGCATCCTTGTATAATTTGCGAGCCTCTTCGCCGTACTTTTCGTCTTCCAGGATATCCGGGAACTTGCCTTTCATTTGCCAGGCAATGAAAAATGGTCCCCAGTCAATATAATTTCGGATTTCTTCCAGTGGATAGTTATCAAACTCTTGTATGCCCAGCTGGTTTGGTTTGATGATTTCTGATGAGTCCCAGTCGATTTGAGTGGCATTTTCTCGGGCTTCTTGTATCGGCAAATAGGTCTTGCGGCTGGAACGCCCCTCATGACGTTCTCGCAGCTTCACGTAATCATTTTTAATTTTCTTAACGAATTCATCATGTAGTGTTTTAGATACGAGGTTCCCCGTTACCGATACACTTCGTGAGGCATCAAGAACATGTACAACAGGTTGATCATAGTTTGGTTCAATTTTGACTGCTGTATGTGTGCGTGAGGTTGTAGCACCCCCAATCATTAAGGGTTGTTCGAAGTTTTCTCGCTTCAGCTCTTTGGCTACGTGCACCATCTCATCCAGTGAGGGCGTAATGAGGCCGCTCAGCCCAATAATATCTACATTGTGTTTGCGAGCCTCCTCCAGGATTTTATCAGCCGGAACCATAACGCCGAGGTCAATCACGTCAAAGTTGTTACAGCGCAGTACTACCGAAACGATATTTTTCCCAATGTCGTGGACGTCGCCTTTAACAGTTGCCAGAAGTACTTTGGCTTTGGGTTCGCTATTTTGATTTTTTTCTTTCTCTTTTTCGATATAGGGGATGAGATGTGCCACGCCTTTCTTCATCACGCGCGCACTTTTTACTACCTGCGGCAGAAACATCTTCCCCGATCCAAAAAGGTCGCCAACGACATCCATTCCGGACATCATCGGACCTTCAATCACTTCAATAGGATGATCATATTTCTGTCGGGCTTCCTCCACATCGTCTACAATATGATCGACAATGCCTTTAACCAGCGCATGCTCTATCCGTTTTTCGACGGATTTGGTGCGCCATTCCTGAGTTTTCTCTTTTGTTTCGGTTTTATCATCCTTGATCTTCTCAGCATAATCTACCAGGCGTTCAGTGGCGTCATCCCGACGGTTGAGGATGACATCCTCCACAAGTTCACGCAGTTTTTCGGGAATCTCTTCATAGATTTCAAGTTGGCCGGCATTAACGATAGCCATATCGAGCCCCGCTTTGATGGCATGATAAAGAAACACCGAATGCATGGCTTCGCGGACTTTATTATTGCCACGAAAAGAAAAGGAGATGTTACTGAGTCCGCCACTTACTTTTGCATGGGGGAGGTTCTCCTTGATCCATTTAGTAGCTTTAATAAAATCTACCCCATAGTTGTTGTGTTCTTCGATGCCGGTCGCAACGGTAAGGATATTGGGGTCTAAGATAATATCTTGGGGTGCAAAGCCAACCTCATTGGTGAGAATATTGTAAGCACGTTCGGCAATCTCAATACGCCGCTCGTAGCTGTCGGCCTGTCCTTTTTCATCGAAGCCCATGACCACAACAGCACCACCAAAGTTGAGGATTTCGCGCGCATGTTCCTTAAACTCTTCTTCTCCTTCTTTTAGTGAGATAGAATTTACAACACATTTTCCCTGGGCAGCTTTTAGACCTGCCTTAAGTACCGACCATTTGGAGGAGTCGATCATGATGGGGACACGTGAAATATCGGGTTCTGCGGCAATAAGCTGCAGAAAGTCGACCATCACTTCTTCGGATTCGAGCATGCCCTCATCCATATTGATGTCAATGACCTGGGCACCGTTTTCTACCTGTTGACGTGCAACAGAGAGTGCTTCTTCGTACTCTTCATTTTTGATGAGCCGCTTGAATTTTCGCGATCCCATCACGTTGGTGCGTTCACCGATATTTACAAAGTTAGTGTCAGGACGAACAACCAGCGGCTCCAGTCCGCTGAGTCGTAAGTATGGCTTTTGCTCAGGAATTTCGCGGGGCGTACAATCTTGAGCTTCTTCGGCAATAGCTTCAATATGTTCGGGAGTTGTTCCACAACATCCGCCTACAAGATTCACAAAATTCGATTTGGCATAATCGCGAAGCTGATCAGCCATAAACTCAGGCGTCTCATTGTAATCGCCCATCTCATCGGGCAGACCCGCATTGGGGTAGAGACTTGTATGGCAATCTGCGATATTGGCCAACTCCTCGATATAGGGACGCATCTGTTTGGATCCGAGGGAGCAGTTGAGGCCTACACTCAGTAGATTCTTGGTGTGGGATACTGAAATCCAAAAAGCTTCGGTCGTCTGCCCGGATAAGGTTCGCCCGCTTTGATCTACGATGGTTCCCGAAATCATGACGGGAATTTCGTTACCGGTTTCTTCCTGGAATTTGTGAATAGCGTAAATGGCAGCCTTGGCATTCAGCGTATCAAATATTGTTTCTACAAGCAGGATATCAGCCCCGCCATCAACTAATCCGCGAATTTGTTCGCTGTAAGCTTCTTTGAGTTGGTCAAATGTAATTGCACGATAGCCGGGATCTTCCACATCCGGTGACAGCGACAGCGTTTTATTTGTAGGTCCGACAGCACCGGCTACGAAGCGGGGCTTATCGGGATTTTTATCCGTAAATTCGTCGGCTACTTCCCGAGCGTTTTCTGCAGCCGCAACATTGAGCTCATAGGCTAAATCTTCCATCTGATAGTCGGCCTGTGAAATGGAAGTACTGTTAAAGGTGTTTGTCTCTATGATATCAGATCCCGCAGAAAGGAACTGGCGGTGAATATCTTTAATGATATCGGGCTGGGTGATACTCAGCAGGTCGTTATTACCTTTGAGATCATCAGCTTTATCAAAATTGGCAAAACGTTTGCCGCGATAGTCGTCTTCGGTGAGATTATGATTCTGAATCATAGTGCCCATGGCGCCATCCAGAATCAAGATGCGATCTTTTAACAGATCGGTAATTTGATCAAATTTCATGTAAGTTATTTCCAGGTAATAGGTTATAAGGTGCTTGTGGTTGCACAAAAACTTTTCAACTAAGCTACGAAGTGATTACCTTAGACACTGTTAGATTTTCTCTATGAAAATCGCGTAACTTGCAGAAAAGTTTTTGGATCCCAAAGGTACAAAGAAAAATATAGTAAATGAAAGTCATTGAGCATTACAGTAGAGCAACGGAACCATTAATTTCTTTTGAGATTATTCCTCCAAAGAGAGGAGGATCGGTGGATAAGGTTTTTGAGTCACTGGACAAAGTGATGAAGTACAACCCGCCCTTTATTGATGTGACATATCATGCCGCGGAATCATATTACGAGGAGCTGCCGGATGGAACAATAAAGCGTCACATCAAACGAAAGCGTCCCGGCACAATAGGACTCTGTGCGGCAATCAAGCATAAATACGATGTGGATCCTGTTCCACATTTAATTTGTGAAGGGTTTACAAAAGAGGAAACGGAAGATGCTTTGATCGAGCTTAATTTTCTTGGGATCGATAATGTGCTGGCTATTCGTGGAGATGCCAACGATGATTCTACTCCCCGTATCAAAAATGGCACTTACAATAAATATGCTATTGATCTGGTAAAACAGGTAAAGGATATGAACCGGGGAGAATACCTTGAAGATATTGTTAATGCCCATGAGACGAATTTTTGCGTTGGGGTAGCCGGGTATCCCGAGAAGCATTTTGAGGCACCTAATCTTGATTTTGATATCGCAAGACTGAAAGAGAAAGTTGATGCCGGCGGCGATTACATTGTTACACAGATGTTTTTCAACAATGATGCCTATTTTCGTTTTGTTGAAAAATGTCGAGATGCCGGAATAGAGTGTCCGATAGTGCCGGGGTTAAAGGTTCTTACACGCAAGCGACATCTTAACTTTCTGCCTAAGTTTTTCCATTTGAATATACCGGAAGCTCTGTCGAATGAAGTCCAAGCTGATCCTGATAATGCCCGAGAAATTGGTGTTGAATGGGCAGCTCAACAATGCACCGAATTGTTAGAAGGCGGGGCTCCGGGAATCCACTTTTATATTATGGGAGATCCTACTCCTGCGCTTGATGCGGTTGATAAAATTCCACTTGGGAAGACTGCTAAGGCAGGCAGTTAATAGTATCAAACTTCAGATCCCTGATTAGAGCGAACTTAGCCGAATATGATTATTATAAGGGCACGCTTAGCGTGCCCTTACTTGATGGAAGGTAGTTGTTAGCGAATAAAGACAGGTTTCGTTTTGTCTTCAGTGTGTTCTTCGCTGTAGCTGTAGTCATTGCCGTTAAAGCCCAATAATCCTTCATAGCTATCTACCTCATTTTCGATAAGGTAACGTGCCATGGTCCCTCGGTTCTTCTTAGCGTAAAAGCCAATCGTTTTTAAGTTGCCATTTTTGTAATCTTTAAACTTTGGCTTGATGACATCTACTTTTAATTTACCGGGTTGCAGCGCTTTGAAATACTCCTTACTGGCAAGGTTCACAAACAGTTCATCATCTTCAAGTTCATCATTGAGGGCTTCGGTGAGACTGTTTCCCCAGTAGTCGTAAAGTCGATCATGTCCATCAACTTGTAGCTTAGTTCCCATTTCAAGTCGGTAGGGTTGCATCAAATCCAGTGGACGAAGGATACCATACATCCCGGATAAAATACGCAGGCTATTTTGAAGGGTATCAATATGAGACTCATCAATGGAGTACGCGTCTAATTCTTTATAGGCTGATCCGTCAAATGCATATATACAGGGACGAGCGTTATCTTTATTGAAGGGAGTAGAGAATTTCTGGTAACGTTCGTAGTTCAGGTCAGCCAGGTTCTGACTGATATCCATGAGGTCTTTAAGTTCATCCTTTGATTTTTGAGCCAGTTCGTTGTTGAGTGTTTCTGCCTCATCTAAAAACCGTGGTTGTGTGGCTTTATCAGTTGGCAGTTCGCTTTCATAGTCCAGTGATTTTGCCGGTGAAATAACAATTTTCATAAAATAATGTTGTCAGCGTTTAATATTTATTTTCTGATTTTGGAGAGTATAACCTGTTTTCTAAAAGAGTAATTCCATAAAATGTGGGATCAAATATAATCATTCTCCCATAGGTCCAATATTTCCCCGCAGTTCTCCTTTTTGATTATCAAATGTGCTGATATTGATATAAAGTTCACCTTTTTTCAATAGTGCTTTTTGGGCCGGTGAAAGTATAAATCGATTTTGTTTCCCCAGTAGCTTTCCGCCTGTTTTCTTATCGTTGAGGTCGGCTTTTAAGCGGTACAGCTGATTACCACCCTGACCACGAATGCTCACCATCAGGTAAGCCCCGGAGTAGTTAGTACTCAAATCTTCAAATTTACCTTGTACTGTTAAGGTGTCGCCATGCAGGGTAACGGTAGCGAGGCCTGATCCGGTGGTAGAAACGGGCGGTTTATGTTTATAGCCTGCCAAAATTATCTTTTTGGATTGTTGAGCTTTAATATCCGTTGTATTACTCAACAGCCAAAATATTCCCAGCAACAGCGTAAACGTGAAAGTTAATGTCCTTTTCATAATTGCAGGTTTCTATTACGGTGTTTATCTAATTAACTCGTAATATGCCTGTTTTATTTTGTAGTTTAAATAGTTCATCAAAAATATGTACTATCCAAATTGTGCTGTAAGACTTGTTATATAAAATAATAAAGTGAACGGATTATATTTTGAAGCGAGATAATTGCTTGTGCTATGGCTAAGAAACCTACCATTTACGAAATTGCTAAAAAAGTTGGGGTAAGTACAGCTACTGTTTCCCGGGTACTTAATGATTCACCGCGGGTTTCAGACAAAACAAAGAAGCGTATTTTAAAAGCAATGCGTGAGATGAATTATGCTCCGCGCTTAACAGCTCGGAAGCTGGCCAGCAGCAAGGCGGAGCTTCTGGGGGTAGTGGTGCCATCATTTACAACGCCCTATTTTAATGAGGTACTTAAAGGCATTAAAGACGAGATCGGTCACACCGATTTGGATATGATGATTTACAATACCGGATCGGATACTCCTCAACAAGGCCTGAAAGAGTTTTTCGGACGAGGGATTGCCGATTCGCTGATTATTATTTCAATTGATATTCCTGAACGGATCCACAAGCAGCTGCAAGCTACTGAAGTAAAAACAGTACTGGTTAATGCCACACATCCCGAGCACAGCTATTTTCAGGTTGATGATTATCAGGGTGGATATATTGCTGCTGAGCATTTGGTGAGTCAGGGATATGAATCAATCGGTATTATTTCGGCAGCAGAAAAATCAGCTATGACGAAAGAACGTACCCGAGGATTTCAGGACTATCTAAGTGAACAGGGGCTTGAGGTAAAAGAGGAGTACTTTGTTCGGGGGTCTATAAGTAAGCATGCCGGATTTTCAGAAGAATCTGGTTTTGAGGCTATCCACAAATTCGATAAGCAGGGAGCATTTCCGGAAGCTATTTTCTGCTTGAATGATACCCTTGCTACGGGAGCAATGTACGCGCTGTCACGCTTGGGTATATCGGTGCCTGAGGATGTCGCTGTCATGGGATATGACAATATTAAGCTAAGTAAATACCTTGACTTGACAACCGTTGATCAAAAAATGTATACCATTGGTGTTAATGCTATAAAGCAGATGACCAAACTGATTGGTGCAGCTGACAGTCCCATTGTTCAAGAGGTTTCTGATCCGATTTTGGTCAAGCGAGGATCGACGGAAAAACACGCCTAATTGCTACCGGTGGTTTTGAAACCAATCGATAAGTTGCTCCGTAGTTTTGGTATTTAGAATACGCTCCTTTTCGAACTTGCCTTTGCGGGCGATGCGCACCCCGTAGGAAATGTAATCAATACCTTTTTTACGGTGTGCGTCTGGGTTAATAGAAGACATCAGGTCTACTTCTTTGGCTTTGTTGCCATGTCGCCAGTCCAAATCAAGTCGGCGGGGATTAGCGTTGATTTCAATTGCCGTATTGTGTTCTGCGGCCAGCTCAATGAGTTCGTTCATATCTAAATCACTGCCGTCGCGCTGGAGTAAAAGGCGCCCGGTAGGATGCCCGACGATATCTGTATATGGGTTTTTGATGGCATTGCGAAAGCGTGTCATCATTTTATCGCGCGACATATCCAGTCCGTTATGTATGCTGGCGATAACAAAATCGAATCCTTCAAGAACCTCGTCTTCATAATCTAAGCTTCCGTCGCTCAGAATATCTGATTCGATTCCCTTAAATATTTTGAAGTTAATGCCGTTATCATCGAACTCTTTATTAAGCTCATCAATCTCTTTCCACTGCTGTTTGATTTCATCAATCGACAGCCCGCCGGCATACGCAGCGGTTTGAGAGTGATCACTCATTCCTAAATACTCATAGCCGCGATCGATACAGGCTTGGGCCATCTCCCTTATAGAAAATTTACCATCGCTGTATGTGCTATGGGCATGAAGGACTCCCCGGATATCATCTTCAGTTACCAAATTCATGGACTCATGGGATTCATAGAACTCGATCTCCCCGCGGTCTTCGCGCAGCTCCGGAGGTACAAAATGAAGGTCCAACTCTTCATAAATATCCGTTTCGGAATTGTAATCTATAGGCTGATCGAAATCGGTATCCCCATTGTCGTCAAGCTGGAATAGCCCGTATTCATTGAGTGAAAGTCCTCGTTCTCTTGCGCGTTGACGTAGTACCACGTTATGTTCTTTGCTGCCTGTGAAATACATGAGAGCGGCGGGAAACTGTTCGGGTTTTACGATACGAAGGTCGAGCTGTCTCCCGTTCCCGGTTCGGATAGAGCTTTTTGTTTCTCCGCGACCCAGCACTTCGACAACCAATTCGTGATTCACAAAGGCATCGAAAAGATTTGAGATATGCTTTTCGTTGGCTCCAATGAGAATGTCCACATCGCCAATGGTTTCCTTAGATCGACGGAGTGAGCCTGCAATTTCAATGTCCTCAACGCCTTTCTGATCTTTGAGAAAGTCGTACATGGGCTCTGCAATTTCGGTGGCTTCGTCAAGACGGCAGCGTTCGTCAAACTGTTCCATCCATTCAATAGATTTCAGAATTTTCTGCGCCGATTTTTCTCCCAGTCCGTCGAGAGAAGCTACCCGGCCATCTTTACAAGCTTCTTTTAGTTCTTCAAGTTCTGATATTCCCAGTTGATCGTGAATTTTTGCAATATTCTTAGGTCCTAAGCCCGAAATGTCTAACCATTTGATAATGCCCTCGGGAATACGTTCGCGCAGGCTGTCCAGCACTTCAATAGTCCCTGTTTGGGCGTACGATTTGATGTCTTCTGCAATTGAGTTGCCGATGCCTTTGATATCAGTTAGCGAATCATTCTCGATATAGTTACCAATATCCTCGTTCAACGATTCGATCGTTTGCGCGGCGCGGTCAAAAGCTATAGCTCGGAATCTGTTTTCGCCGGCAAGTTGCATCAGTTGATAAATTTCACGCAGACGATCAGCAATTTCATCATTTGTTACAGACATAAAAAGCGGGTAGTTTTGTTCTTGATTTTCTGATAGATAAAGGTAACAAATAGCACTCTTTTTTAGCAGCGCTATAATGGATTAATTACTTCCTTTTGGCTTTGAAATTTTTTATACATTCCACAAAACAAATTCACTCTTTATTATGACGCAAAAAAGGATTACCTATATCGTAATCATTCCTCTTCTTGTTATGTTGATGACCGGTTGCTCGGCAGGGGATGACCAATCTCGGAAAGTGCAGAAAAAAGCAATTAACACCATTTTGGATGATTGGCACTTGGCCGCCTCCGAAGCTAATTTTGAGCGCTATTTTATGCATTTTGCAAGTGACAGCTCCATTTTTATGGGCACAGATGCCACCGAACGGTGGACCGTTGCTGAATTTAAACCTTGGGCTAAGCCTTATTTTGATGAAGGTAAGGCCTGGGATTTTACTCCCGTTGAACGACACGTTTATCTATCTGATAACGGACAAACGGCATGGTTTGATGAGTCGCTGAACACGCCTAACTTGGGGCCGGCGCGTGGATCCGGGGTGCTCGTTAAAAAGGCAGAATCATGGAAAATTGCTCACTATAACTTGTCGATTCCTATCCCCAATGCTATTGTGGATACCGTTGTAAAGCAGGTTGATGAGGCGTTAAGCGAATAACAGAAGACGTTTTTAGAAACGATGAGTACGCTCCATTCTATGCATTGCTAACTATTGATCACCAACAAATATTATGAAATTAATCTCTCGCACACTTTTATGTTTATTATTTCTTATAACGCTTAGTACTTCGGTACAAGCGCAAAAAGAGGTCCAATCGCCATCCGAATTTTTAGGATATGAGTTAGGTAGCCAGTGGACACCCCATTACAAGGTAATGGATTACTTTTGGTATGTCGCTGAAACATCAAATATGGTAAAAGCCAAGGAATATGGAGAATCCTACGAAGGACGGGAGTTAATGCTGGCATATGTATCAGATGAAGAAAATATTGCTCGTCTGAAAGAGATAAGGACTGATAATTTAAAGCGGACGGGACTATTAGAGGGTGACCCTTCAGCAGACTCTACAGCAATCGTTTGGCTCAGCTATAATGTGCATGGTAATGAAACATCCAGTAGTGAGGCGGCCATGAAAACAATTTATGAGCTAACACGTCTCGATAACCAGAAGACCAAATCGTGGTTGCGAAATACCGTTGTGATTATGGATCCGATGTTGAATCCGGACGGGAGGCAACGATATGTGAGTTGGTTCAGGCAGATGGTGAGTGAAGATTTTAATGCCCACGTGGAAGCTCGCGAGCATCACGAGCCGTGGCCGGGCGGACGTACTAATCATTATTATTTTGATCTGAATCGTGACTGGGCTTGGCTCACGCAGAAGGAGAGTCGTCAACGTGTGGACGAATATCAAAAGTGGATGCCGCATATTCACGTTGATTTCCACGAACAGGATTATAATTCGCCCTATTACTTTGCCCCTGCTGCTAAGCCCTTTCATAAGGCCATTACGGACTGGCAGACTGAGTTTCAGTATACGATCGGCGAAAATAATGCCAAGTATTTTGATAAAAATAACTGGCTCTATTTTACCCGCGAAGTATTTGATCTTTTCTATCCCAGTTATGGAGATACTTATCCAACTTTTAACGGGGCCATTGGCATGACCTACGAGCAGGCCGGCCACAGTATGGCGGGGCTGGGCATTGTCCAGGCTGAAGGGGATACACTAACCCTTGACGATCGATTGACTCACCATTTTACAACCGGACTTTCGACCATAGAGGTTAGCTCAAAAAATGCAGAGAAACTGGTAAGAGAGTTTTCGGATTACTATCAGACAGCCCGGAATAATCCCCGTGGAGAGTACAAGACATTTGTAGTTAAAGGTGATAATAATCCCGATAAATTGGAGGCCCTCTTTGGCTTGTTAGACAAGCACCGGATTGATTACGGGAAAGCGACCCGTGAGCAGACGTTGGGCGGGTATAACTACCAAACCGGCGAAACAGAACGTATCCGGGTCACTGAAGACGATTATTTGGTGAGTGTTCATCAACCAAAGGGGGTAATGGCTCGTATATTGTTTGAACCTCGTCCCGATCTGGCTGATTCAGTGACCTATGATATTACGGCATGGGAGCAGCATTATGCTTATGGAATTGAAGGATATGCCCTGAAGAAACAACTGGAGGTAGAAAAGGTTGATTACTCAAAAGAAGAAATGGAAAGCAGTTTTGGGGAATCCCCTTATGCATATTTAGCTCGTTGGCAGGATTTAACGGATGTTCGAATGTTGTCTGATTTATTGAATAACAATATAAAAGTGCGTTATGCCAGCGAAGAATTTAAAATTGATGATCGCATGTATGATCGGGGAACGTTGATCATTGCACGAGCTGATAATAAAAGTATGGGCGAACGGTTTGACCAAGTAGTACAACGGCTTGCTGCCAAGCATAGTCAACAAATTCAGACCGCTGAAACCGGATTTGTACAGTCGGGACCTGATTTTGGATCATCTTCGGTCCGCTACCTCAAAAAGCCACGAGTAGCTTTACTGGCCGGTGAGGGGACAAGCTCAAACAGGGTGGGAGAAGTCTGGCACTATTTTGACCGGCAAATTGCTTATCCCATCACGCTGCTTGATACCGGCTATTTTGATGATGTTAATCTCAATAATTATGATGTGCTGATTTTGCCATCTGCAATTGATGGTGAAAAGTTGAGCGACGAGCGATTTCAGGAAGTTCGAAAATGGGTAGAAGCGGGCGGTAAGCTCATTGCGTTAAAAGAGGCTAACAATATGCTGGTCGGCAAGGATGGGTTTGATCTTCAGTGGAAGGAGAATAACGAGGATTCTACTGCTGAAACATCCTCGAATGCTAAATTAGATCGTTATGGAGAACAGCAGCGCGAATATATCACCGGCAGTAATACCGGATCTGTTTTTGAGATATCGATGGATACGAGCCACCCCCTTGCTTTTGGGTATGAAGATAGCTACTTCTCCCTAAAACTTGACGCTGATGCCTACGGCTATCTGGATGACGGATGGAATGTAGGGGTTGCCAAAGAAGATGCTCATATGAGTGGGTTTGTAGGATATAAGGCAGAAGAAGAGCTCGAAAACACCCTAACATTTGGAGTGCAGAATATGGGGCAGGGTTCGGTGGTTTATATGGTTGATAATCCGCTGTTTCGTGCTTTTTGGTACAACGGGAAACTGTTGTTTGGCAATGCTGTATTTATGGTAGGGCAATAGATAGTGAGGCTATCCAATGGCTTGTAAAGAAATATTTTCGTGAAATCTGATGGATTTTGCTCAGGTTGATCAGAGGATGTTGGGTAGCCCCAATCTTATTTGGAAAACTCAGTTAGTGTGAGTCAAAATATTCAAGGTTCTGATTTAAAGAGGGATCGCTATCATTTTCTATTTATTCCATCCCTGTACACCTTCCAGAAGTGCATCGTCTAAATCATGGTTAGGATCGTCATGATGAAGTACTGCTATGTCACCGGTTGACTCCATTACTACGGCCTGTACCTGGGTCATCTTTGTTACATTTGCTTCCCGAAGCTTAGCTCGTAAATCGGAGTGTGTTACTTTCGCTCTTTTTAAGTTCTCTTCAATAATTTCCGTGTTTTTCATTAGTAGCAATGGTTCATTATCAACCAATTTGCGCATTATTGCAGAATTGCCTCGGAAATAAGCTACAAGCATCTGGATTCCGAAAAGTGATCCCATCGCAACCGCGGCATGTACTAAAGATGGAGGCCTGAATAAAATAGTACTGGCCAGGACAGAACCAATAGCGACCGTGATAGCAAAGTCAAAACTCGACATTTTGGAAAAAGAACGAAGGCCGGATATGCGGGTAAATACAATTAAAACAATATAAATACCAATCGTTGATATAAGCGCCATAAAAACGGTCTGCCAAGAGGTAAAAATCCAAGAACTATCCATAATAAACTCTATTTGTGTTTTTAAACAAGTCTGATGAAGGTTGTGAAAAGAAAGAAACTAATTCTGAACTTATATCATAGTATCAGTACATATTCGATTAATCTAAAATTATCTACTCAATCCTGTATTTACTTATAAATAGCATGCTCTTTAGGTAGAATAAATATTTCTGATAAGGTTGTAGGATCTTTAATGTGATTCCTATACAAGAATCCTGTTCAACGTGATTGTTTTATGTTAAGAGTGGTGGAGGATACGTACCTGAGTCTATTAATTTTTTAAACTTATTTTGAAGATACGAGCTAGGGCTCTTATCTTTGGACTGAATAAAAATCACCCAAGGTTGGGGGTGCTTGCAACAGCAGGCTGAGATCATACCCTGAGAACCTGAACCGGATAACACCGGCGTAGGGAAACCAAGGCAGCGAAATTAATCATTCCGCTGCTGGATTGATCAGCATTTCTTGCAAGTTCATCTCCCGCTCTTATGAACCTAATAAGACGGAGGAACTTATGTTTTCCAAACTACTTAAAAGCACAATATTCCTGTGCTTAATATTTATTAGCAGCACATCTCTTTTTGCCCAAACAATAACCGGAACTGTGATCGATGCTCAAAGCGGGGAACCGCTGGCCGGTGCAAATATTGTACAGGTTGGTACTTCAAATGGGGTTTCAGCAGAGACCGAAGGTCAGTTTTCACTGGACTTGATTGAGGATGAAGCCCAAAAGATCACGGTTTCATTTGTGGGCTATAAAACTCAAACCATTGATATTGCCGAAAGAGGTACTTCGGTTAATATTTCCCTTGTACCAAAGACCATCATGAGTAATGAGGTTTTTGTAAAGGCATTACGCGTTGATGATGCCTCTCCAATGGCGTTCGAAAATATCAGCCGAGAAGAAATTGAACGGCAAAATATTGGACAGGATATGCCCTATATGATTAGTAGTACGCCCTCGGTAACGACTACCTCGGATGCCGGAACTGGGATTGGATATACCGGATTACGTATTCGTGGCGTTGATCAGGGTCGTATTAATGTAACAGTAAATGGCATTCCCATTAATGATGCGGAGTCGCATGGTGTCTTTTGGGTTAATATGCCCGACTTGGCCTCATCGGTAGAGAATATTCAGATTCAGCGCGGCGTGGGGACTTCTACGCAGGGAGCTGCCGCATTTGGCGCAACGATGAATATCCAGACATCACAGATGCGACCGGATGCCTATGGAGAAGTCAATGCATCAGTAGGTTCTTTCAATACTCGAAAAACAAATGTGATGCTCGGTTCGGGTTTGATGGAGAATGGCTGGCAGTTTGAGGGACGACTATCAAAAATTGAATCTGACGGATATATTGATCGTGCCTTTTCAGATTTAAAGTCGTTTTATTTGTCAGGAGCTAAGCACGGCGAAAACAGTTTGCTGCGAGTCGATGTTTTTTCCGGCAAGGAAGAGACCTATCATGCTTGGAACGGAGTGCCCGAAAACAGACTTGAGAATGGAGACCGAACCTATAATTCGGCGGGTACAGAAAAGCCCGGTGAACCGTACGCTGATCAGACCGATAATTATCAGCAAGATCACTACCAATTGCATTATTCCTACCAGTTGAGTGAGCATTGGAATGCCAATGCTTCGCTGCATTATACCTATGGACGCGGTTACTATGAGGAATATAAAGCAGACCAAGCATTGCCGGAGTATGATTATAATCCCATACAAATGCCCGATACAACCATTTCACAGAGCGATTTAGTTCGTCAACTTTGGCTGGATAATCATTTTTATGGCGGAGTGTTTTCAACCCAGTATAATAAGGGGGATCGCTGGTCGCTAACGGTAGGCGGCGGTTATAATGAATACGATGGTGATCACTTCGGAGAGGTTGTCTGGGCAGAGTTTGCCGGAAATACGGATGTCGAAAACCAGTATTATGATAACAATGCTTTTAAAACAGATTTTAATAGCTACGTCAAGGCTAATTACAGTATTACGGATGGCTTAAATGCCTTTGCCGATGCCCAGATTCGTCACATAACGTATGAGTTTTTGGGAAAAGATCGCCAGCCGGCTCCGGGCGGTGGCCAGCAAGTAGTAAATGTACAGCAAACCGATCGCCTGACATTTTTTAATCCTAAAGCCGGGTTAACATATAACTTTGCTGATCATCAGCGGGTTTATGCTTCAATGAGTGTTGGGAACAAAGAGCCTACCCGTGATGAGTATGTGAATTCCACGCCCGAAAATCGTCCGCAGCACGAAACGCTTTACGATTGGGAGGCAGGATATAAAGGGGAGTTTGAGCGCTTTTTTGTAGAAGCCAATTTGTATTATATGGATTATAAGAACCAGTTAATTCTGACCGGTGAGATTAACGACGTAGGAGCGTATATTCGCCAAAATGTTCCCGACAGTTACCGTGCCGGAATAGAACTGCAGGCCGGCATCCAGCTTCTTGAAAACCTTGAATGGTCCGGTAATGCTACGTTTAGCCGTAATAAGATTGAGGAGTATACCTACTACCTTGATAACTATGATACGGGCAGTCAGCAATCAACCACTTATACAGATACTGATATTGCCTTTTCACCGGGATTTGTCGGGAATTCTACGCTGCGTTTTAATTACGAGGGATTTGCAGCATCACTGAATACCAAATATGTTTCCAAGCAATATCTGGATAATACCAAGACCGAAAGCAGAACCTTAGATCCCTACTTAGTGAACGATCTGCGGTTGAGCTATAATTGGAATACCACGCCGCTGCTGAATAGTCTTGAGGCAACGCTGAAGGTAAACAATATCTTTGATGAGATGTATGAATCCAACGGATATACTTTTGGATATATCGCTGGAGGAGAGCGGCAGTTCTTTAATTATTATTATCCGCAGGCCGGACGCAATATCATGCTGCAGCTTTCGTTTAATTTTTAGATAGTTATGTTTAGATGATTAGTTTGGAAAGGCGGGTCGGCAGGCCCGCCTTTTTATTTTGCGTTATTAGGTCAGCTTTCCTGTTTCGTTTCGGTGAAGAAGGTTAAGTCCTCCTCTTTTTGTGTACGCATTGTTGATGTAGCTCCTGCGTCACTATCGATGACTTGAATGAATATTGCACCGGTGATAATAAAAGCCGCGGAAATTATTTCCATCAGGCTGGGATTTTTACCGATACTAAACCAAGCTATTACCAAGGCTGCAATAGGTACCATATTCCCATAGAGCACTACCTGGGTTGGTCCCAGTATTTTTAATGCTCGTACCTTTACCCATTGACCTACCCCTACTCCGATAGCTCCACCGGCTAAAATGGCGATCCATGTCCAAAAGTCCAACGACAGCCAGGTTACTTCAATTAAATCCGGGGTGGCAATTAAAATGTATAATGATCCCCCAATAGCAGTACGAAGAGCTACGATAGAAACAGACCCGTATTCGCGTGCCAAGGGCTTAATAGCATGCAGCTCAATAACAGTAAGAGCTAATGCCACTATAAGAATGAGGTCGCCCAACCAATAGCCTTGTTCGGGTTGTAGTCCATCCCAAGCTAAAATAACAGTACCTATTACGGCAAGCAGGACTCCGGCATATCCGAATCTTCCCATTTGTTCGGTGCGGAAAAGGTATCCGATACCCGTACTGATAGCTGGTCCGAGAGCTAGCCAGAGCGAAGCACGTGCTCCATGGGTTAGTCCTAATCCTTCAATTCCCAGCCATGGGGCCAGCGTAGCGCCGATTACAGAGACAAACAGAAGTCGGGGCCAGTCATCCCTTTGTATTTTAGGTAAAAAAGGAACCGCAGATGAAGTATTACTGCATTCCGTTCGGTATTGCAGGTACATCACCAAAAACATAGCAATGCCTCCCATCGCAAAGCGCGAAACACTGAATGCAATGGGAGACATTTCGGTAAGAGCAATTTCGGCTAATATAAAATTAGCGCCCCAGAAAAAAACGAATAATACAAGTAGACCGTGATGGGGTAAGGCTTCCCCGCTTACCGATGATTTAAGAGGATTAAGTTTCGAAATAATGTGCTTTATATATTAATTGTAAAGGGCACTTTGGTCGTATCCCAGCGTAATACCACGGTTGCTGATTCATTTGAGACATCCTCAAAATAGAATAGCAGACGCTCCATAAAGTCTGCTTCTTGAGGTTCTACCGTAAATCGGAATACGTCTTTAGATTTATCGTACTGAGTACCCCATGAAAGCTTTGAGTTAATAATGATGGTCCATTCGTCCTTTCCTGGGATAGTATAGAGTGAATAGGTGCCAGCTTCCAGTTCGTTTCCTTCAATTGTTACGTTATCAGAAACAACTAAAGCCGTTGATTCATTAGCTCCTGTTCGCCAAACTTCGCCGTAGGGGACCAAATTACCAAAGATGGTTCGGTCATTGACAGCAGGACGCCCATATGTAATAGTAATATCCGTAGTGCCAATAGTTTGGCTCACCGTGGCATTAGGACTTACCCGAGGTTCATCATTAGCGCGGTCTTGTGCAATTGTAGTTGTAGCTATAAATAAGCTCATGAACGCAATAAGCGAAATCTTGTAAAAGGTTGATACAATAGTTTTCATAATAAAGATGATTGGTTTAGGATTGTTGGTACACAGGTTTTTAACTTAAAATGTAATGCGATCGTTTAATTTTAATGTTCTGAAATTGTTCGTAAATAACCTATTCCAGTTTGAGAGAGTAGTTTGGTGATTGAAATTTAAACATTAGTATTTTCTAATAAGAAATTTAATCCTTATATATACGATAATAGGTTTTGGTGATTTAACAAACTGACATTAGGGGTATATAATAGATGGAGGAAAAACCAGGCACTCGTTTTTCTGACGATATAGAACAGCTTTTTAGCAGCGGAACGGTCATTTTATTTACGTGTGCGGTTACATCGGATTTTCCCATTCTTTCTGTTAGTCAGAATTCCGAAAATATTTTGGGATTCAAGCCTTCTTATTTTGTTGAAAACAAGAACGGCTGGTCGAATCGCATTCACCCGGAGGATAAAGAAGATGTTTTTAGACAGTTCACCAGAGTGATTAAAGAGGATGGTGGAGCTATTAACGAGTATCGCTTCAAGACGAAAGGGGGAGAATATATTTGGCTTCGGGATGAAATAAAAGTTATTGAAAATGAGGATGGAGATCGGCTTATTTATGGCTCTTCTATAGATATTACCGAACGAAAGAAAGCAGAGATAGCCCTAAAAGAAAATAAAACGGAAGAGCTGAAGCAGGAGATTACTCGGAGAACAAAGGCAGAAGAAAAGTTGCAGAAACGCCTTGAATATGAAAAAGTGATTTCTCAAAGCTCAAAATTACTGTTGGAGAGTAATTCGTCAGAGGCGCTCGAAAAGAGTTTGGATCTGCTTCAGGATGTAACTGATGCTGATCGTGTGTTTCTGTATAAGAATAAAGAAATTGAAGATGAGCTCTATTTGGATCCGGTATTGGAGGTAACCAAAGACGGAGTTGAGCCCATCATCGAAAACCTCGATCGAACGTTTAAATATTCTGATGTTCCCTGGTTGCATGAAAAGTTGTCATCCCTTCAAAAGGTCCATGCACAGATCGATGAGTTGCCGGATCCCGAACAATCTATTTTACAGGACCAAGAGGTAGAATCAATTTTGGTTATTCCCTTTTCCATTGAAGGCGAGTGGAAGGGATATATTGGGGCGGCAGATACGCAAAAGAAGCGTACTTGGGATGAGGAAGAAATTTCGCTGTTGAAAACCGTTTCTCGAATTATAGCTGCTTTTGAGAAACGGAAAGCTATTGAAGGATCGCTTGTTAAGCAGCGAAACTACACTAATACGATTTTAGACAGCTTGCCAAGTATCTACCTGTTGATGGATGAGGATTTCCATTTTATTGAGTGGAATAGTTATGCCGAGCGCTACACCGGTTATTCAGGTGATGAGTTAAAAACAAAAACAGCTTTTGATATTATTAAGCCTGAACACCATGAGTTGCTGAAAGAAGCGATAGAGCGGGTTAGACGAAAAAAAGGAAAGGGCACGGAGTTAGATCTGTTAACAAAATCGGGGGAAACCGCTCCCTTTTTCTGGCGGGGATATTTCATTGAAATCGATAATGAACAGTATTTTTTGTGTGTTGGGATTGATATTACGGAGCAAAAAAGGACGGAAAAGGAGCTGCGGCATGAGAAACGATTTAACGAGGCTTTGTTAGAAAGTTTGCCCGGTGTTTTCTACATGTTTGATGAGGATGGAAATTATCACCGATGGAATCAGAACCTGCTTGACGAAACAGGCTATACGGCAGAAGATATGCAGCAGATTTCGCCGGAGGTATTTTTTGGAGAGGAAGAATTGGATGCTGCACGCCGAGAGATCGGTAAAGTTTTCGAAGTTGGGCAGGCAGAGATAGAATCGAAGCTCAAAACAAAAGATGGACAGGAGATACCTTATTATTTCACGGGTAAGCTATTTAAACAAGATGGAAACAATTATTTGCTCGGCGTTGGTCATGACATGTCGGAGCAGGTAAAAGCCAGAGAAAAATTACGCCGGAGTGAGAAACTTTTCCGCGATCTGTTTTTGAATGCGCCGGCGGGTATTGTAATGGTGGATCCTGATAACAAGGTGGTGAATATTAATAAGAGCTTTGAAGATATGTTTGGATTTGCCGAGGAAGAGCTCAAGGGTAAAGATGTTGATGAGTTTATTGTTCCGAAAGAAGAACGTGAACAGATTCCCCGAATGCCATTGAAAGAATATGCTTCCGACAGTTTTAACAGGGAAGCCAAGCGTCTGACCAAAGATGGAGAACCGATCGACGTGATTATGGCAGCTATTCCTGTTTATATTGATGGTGATCCTATAGCGGGGTTTGGAATGTATATTGATATTACGGAAGAGAAGAAGTATGAACAGGAGATAACCAGCTCACTTAAAGAAAAAAAGGTGATGCTGAAGGAAATTCACCACCGGGTAAAGAATAACCTGGCTATTGTTTCGGGATTACTTCAGCTACAGATGTATGAAACTGACAATCCCCTCTTGCGTGATACGCTGGAAGAAAGCGAGCGTCGTATTCAAACCATGGCGCTTATCCATGAGCAGCTCTATAATTCCGAAAGTCTGGGTAATATATCTTGTGATCAATATATTGGAGATTTGGTAGAGACGATTCGAAATACTATTGGTTCTTCCCAAGATGTCGATGTAAAGACTGATATCGAAAGCATTGAGTTGAGTATTGAGCGGGCGGTACCCTTTGCGCTTTTGGTAAACGAAGTGGTTACCAACTCATTTAAACATGCTTTTGATGGTCAAAGTGATAATACAAACACGATAGCGATCCGTATACGGGAAGATAATGGACAGGTGCATGCCCGGTTACGTGATAATGGCAAAGGATTGCCAGATGATTTGCAGCCCGAAATGAGTGATACACTGGGTATGAACCTTATCGATAACTTTGCTCAGCAGTTAGAAGCAGAATGGGAGATAGGCAGTGATGATGGTACCTATGTTCAGTTACGGTTCAGCAAAAATGGAGAAGCGTAAAGGACCAGTGTATCCTTCCTTGTCAGATGTATTGCGGCTGATTTATGGTATTAGTCTTTCACCTTATCTTTAAGCAAGTGTGGAAAGTCCTTTCGGAACTTTTTGAGCTTGGGAGCAATTACTACCTGGCAATATCCCGCATTGGGATTATTTTCGTAATAGTTCTGATGATAGTTCTTTGCTACCGAATAATTTGAAAGAGGCTCTATTTCAGTAACAATAGGATCTTCCCAGAGGTCAGACTTGTCGGTCTTTTTAAGCGATTTTTCAGCAATTTCTTTCTGTTCTTCATTATGATAAAAAATAGCTGATCGATATTGGGGGCCTACATCAGCACCTTGTCGGTTCTTGGTGGTTGGATTGTGCGTGTGCCAAAAGACTTCAAGAAGCTGTTCGTAAGATATAATGGAGGGATCGAAAGTAATGCGTGCCACTTCGGCGTGTCCGGTTTGCCCCGAAGATACCTGGCGGTAGGTGGGATTCGGGAGCTCCCCGCCTGCATACCCGGCGACGGCTGATTTTACACCCTTGACCTCCTCAAAAACAGCTTCGACGCACCAGAAACAGCCGGCTCCGAAGGTAGCTTCTTCCATTGTTGTTGAGCTCATGGTTTCAGTATTCTTATTGGTTTGAGCCTGTACCACAGCCGATGAACATATTACCAAAGCAATAGCTGTAAACAGTAAGGCCGTAATTCTATTAGGTTCCATATTATATGTAATTATAAGTCGTCCGTCTTGGTTACATCCAGTAACACAAAAGCTGGCCCTACCGTTTATAAAAGAGAAGTAAATGTAAGGGGGCTATTTACGTATCTCTTCGTATGCTTCTATAAACTCATCCGGCGTATGTTTACCTATGATGGTTGCGATAGGCTCCAGGGGCAAATCAGTAACCATGTTGAAGCGAAGGCAAGAACGACCCATATCCATTTTTTTACCGGCCTTTTCAAACTCTTCTTCTAACCATTCCTGGAGTTCCTCATCCTGATATACCGACATCAGGTAAAGTGAGTTGTGATTCTCTTGTGCGGCTAAACCTATATAGTTGAGCGGCTGATTGTTATAGGTGTCCGGGTATTTTTCAAGTGGAATTTCATAGCTGATCATTCCCCAATTAATGGTTTCTTCATAGCCCTCGGGAATATTATCCAGAATCAGTTCCCGAATTTGTTCTATCGGTTCTCTGCGATACTCGGGAAGTTCTTCAATGTATTCTTCTACAGTTTGAGCCATACTCTTTGCCATGACAGAAATTCGTTGGTTAATTTTTGAAAATTAGATCATACCGAGAAAAATGAGCGCAGTAAATTACTATAGTAAAAAAAATAGTATTGTTCGTGCGATCATATTGATAACCGGATTTCTATCTCGTAGAAACCCATTCATGTTGCACACAATATAAGTGCTATAAATGCCAATTTCCGCCCTAAACTGTTCTTGTTAATTTGTCCAATATTTAAACGATTTTACGTTGAAAATCCTTGTAGTTGTATATTGTAAAACACTATTAATTAAATTATCAATGAGCCAAGAATATTATTATGGAATATAGATTTTTAGGACGATCAGGACTTAAAGTTTCCGCTCTATCATTTGGATCATGGGTTACTTTCGGTGATCAGATTGACGAAGATGCAGCTTACGAGTCGATGAAAGAAGCCTATGACGCGGGAGTCAACTTTTTTGATAATGCTGAAGTCTATGCTGAAGGACAGTCAGAAATTATGATGGGTAATATTATTCAAAAAGCAGGATGGAAGCGTACAGATTTGGTACTGTCCACGAAAATATTTTGGGGCGGAGAAGGTCCCAACGATCAGGGACTTTCTTTTAAACATATCAAAGAGGGTACCGAAGCCGCATTAGAACGCCTCCAAACTGATTATGTGGATCTTATTTTTTGCCATCGGCCGGACAAGCATACTCCTATTGAGGAAACGGTCCGGGGCATGCATCAGATGATACAAGAAGGGAAGGCCTTATATTGGGGAACCAGTGAATGGTCGGCTCGTCAAATCCGTCAGGCATATGATTTTGCACGCCAAGAGCATCTTCGCCCACCGTTGATGGATCAGCCCCAGTATAATATGTTTCGGCGCGACAAGGTGGAAAAGGAATTTGCTCCGCTGTATGATGAGATCGGTCTGGGTACTACTATCTGGAGTCCGCTGGCCAGCGGGTTATTAACGGGCAAATATAACGATGGGGTGCCTGAAGGAAGCCGGTTGTCGCTCGATAAATACGACTGGCTGCGTGAAAAACTTCTCGAAACCGAAAGTGGTCGTCAAAAGCTAAATAAAGTGAAGGAGTTGGCTGAAGTAGCAGAAGGAGCTGGAATTCCCATGCCGCAGTTCGCACTGGCTTGGTGCTTAAAAAATGAGGACGTAAGCACCGTGATTACCGGGGCCTCAAAGCCAGAGCAGGTAAAGCAAAATATGAAAGCTATTGATGTAGTAGATCAGATGACACCGGATATTATGGAGCGAATTGAAGAGATCCTTGATAATAAACCGGAGCCCGAACCTGATTTTAGGAACAACTAAAGATTAGTTTCTATTGATTTCTAATTTCATGCCCGGGGATAACACTCCGGGCGTTATTTTTTTTAAAAATGATATCCCAGATTAAGCTTTACGGCATAGCCGCTGGTAAGATTTGGAGTTGACAGAGCCACCTCAATGGGGCCTACAATTGAAGTGGCACCAACAGCAAGGGAATATCCGGTTTCCAGCCGTTCTTGATCCAGATTAAATGTCCATTGTTCGGCAAGATGTGCAAGGTTCATACCCCCGCTGATATAGATTTTTTTATTTATCCTGAACTGAAGGTTTGAACGGAGGCCTTTGATATTTGCAGCACGAAGCTGTTGCGCAGGATGCCCCATAAAAGGTAGCTGTTTGAGGTCAAAAACCGGGTTTTGAGACAGACCTCCTAAATAATAATAGTAATGCAGAGGCAACTCTGAGGTAGAAGAATATCCGGCAAAAAGTTCGTTGGAAATATTTACTCCGTCAAAAAGCTTAATGGTAGAGAACCACCTGCCGGAAGTCTGAAAAAAGGTTGACGAGCTTCCCCATCCGGGCTCTGAAATTTCGGTTTTTAAACTGAGATCTTGTCCTTTCGTCGGGAAATAGGGGCGATTCAGCGTATTGAAATCAACACTCAAAAAGGGTTTGAGTAAAAATGTAGTATTGCCGAATACAAGCGTATTTCCAATGGCTTCATTTAAGTTATAGAGCTCCGTTTCGAAGCCAACTTCAAAATCGACTTGTTGCCAGAACCGCATGGTGAATGAGGGTTGAAATGACAGCTTTTCCACATCAATGCTTGATAAAGCCTGGTTTTGGTCGTAATAATTGATGGGAGAGCGCTGGAGGTTAAACCTTGTTTTCATGTGAGTAAGTGGAACAAGGCTGGTTGGAATGCTGTAATCTGCGGTAAGCTCCAATATCTCACCGGCTCTCAGCTGCATGGTTAACCGATCGTTCAAAAAGATATTGTCTGTAAATGAGGCACCGAATAATAGCGCCGCTTTATATTGGCTGTCGTATCGCATGCTAAAACCGGCATATTCCTGTTCTTTGTGTTGGAATTCCAGGACGAGATGACTGCCCTTGTTATTCTGATCTTTTTGCAGGCGATATGATATTTGGCTGAAGAGCCCAGAGGCGTAGAGTTGGTTTATCTTTTGTTCGAGTTGTGAGAGGGTAAGTGTTTCCGGTGGTTGTATATCAAGCCCAAGAAATACTTGTCGCTGCTGTACTAATCCGGTTAGATTATTAAGTGAAATACTTGAGACAAGGATGGTATCCTGACGTGTTGATCGTATGGGTTTAAATTCGGAAGGTGCTGTTTGGTGTTTTGCCAGTGCTTTCTGGATTTTCGGGAGTGCTTTCCGGGTGGCCTGTTCTCCGCGGCGAATAATCTCATCTACCTTTTCATAGCTGAATGTAGAAAAGCCGCTGATATTTGGACGGATATAGATATCCGTTTTTTCTTTTTGGATAGTATCTGATTCCTGTTGATGAAATCCTACAGATTGGAAGAGTATATCAACAAATGTTTTAAGGCTGTCGACATTTTTAATGGGTTCTCCCACATCGGATGCAATAACGAAGTCGGCCCCCAAATTTTCTACATCTTCGACGGGTATATTTCGAGCAACGCCTCCGTCAATATATGTTTCTCCGTCAATGCTAACCGGTTTAAAAATGCTGGGAATGGCAATGCTGGCTCGGACAACGTCGGGCAGATAGCCACTGGAAAAGCTTTTTGGTTTTCCCGTAGCCAAGTTGGTTGCCACCGCCGAGAATGGGATGGGGAGCTCTGTAAAATCTCTAACATCATGAAAGGGAAGCATCAGCCGATAGAGCATCATTGAGATGTTTTGACCATCAATAAGGCCGGTCGGCAGCGAAAGTTTATTGTTATCGAAGGGAAACGTAACAAGATAGGTATCCTTTTTTAGGATACTGTTTGAGATTTGCTGTGGATTAATTTGATAACTGTCATTTAAAAGAATATTCCAGTTCGTAGTTCGAGCTATTTCCTCAATTTCTTGTGGGGAATAACCGATGGCATATAAAGAGCCTATTATTGATCCCATGCTGGTGCCACTGACCATATGGACCGGAATTCCTTCTTCTTCCAGTACTTTAAGCACGCCGATATGTGCAAATCCCTTGGCGCCTCCTCCACTTAAGGCAAGTCCCAGTTTTATTTCTTTTTGAGCCTTAGTGGTTGTGTTTTCCTGCCGGTCTTGTTGGGCAATTCCTAAAAATGGTATGAACAAAAAGCATAGTAGAAGTACGGAGCTTCGTATGTCGAATTTTTGTAAGGTTAGACCTGCCATCCGTGTCGAATTTGATGAATTTATTGGAATAAATATATAGTAATATAAAAAGATCAGCTAACGAGAGATATTAAATTACATTTATTTAGGGCGTTTTTCTTCCAAGAACGTTACATAGGATTGAGGGATGGATTGATCTTCAGAGTAGTTTTATTTGAGGGAAAAATCCAAATTTTGCTCATAAGCAAAACCACTTTGAAGGGGATCTGAAAGCTCTCTGAATGTTACCGGTACCGACTTTGATCCGGCCAGAACAACAAAATGCAGATGTGGGGTGGTCGAGAATCCGGTATTGCCGCTAAAGCCGATAACTTCCCCGGCGTAAACTTGTTCACCAACATCAACGAGGGCTCCCTTATGTCGCAGATGGGCATAGACGGCTATGGTTCCGTCATTATGGCAAACCATAATTTTATTGGCTTGTTGCAAATAATCCTCATTGTCGCCGCCCTTTTTATTATTAACACTTACAAATCCGACCGTTCCACCGCGAGCAGCACTGATCAGACTGTTTTCGGGCATCTTAAAATCGAAGGCATACTTTGAGTTTGGCATGTTGTGGGTAAAAGCCGAGTTATTTCCCTGTATAAGTATATGAGACTTTCCCTTGGGGTAGGGCAGTAAATATTTATAGCTTGAATCGTGAATTGCATTGGGATTACCAAGCGTGAGATGGTATCGCACCTGTCCTTTGAATTCGGAAGGAGAATCTAATGAATCGATGGGCAGTTGAATAAGCTTGTCTTTCCCTCCCTTTGGTACAAAGCGCTCAAACTTTGTATCCAGTGAATCGGGTTCAGCTTTTAAATAAACAGGGCAGGGGAGATTGTTTTGAGCCCATAGGGTGAATTCCTCGTTAGAGATATCGTCCCAAATAAAGACTGCCTGGGCATTGGAGTCCTGAACAGTACCCACTAATGGGAGAAGAAATAAAAGTAGGATAAGTGTACGCATATGACCATTTGATAATAGTTGGTTTCCCTACCCAGTTTAGACTATGTAACAGTATTTTGTATTACGAAGTTTAGCCGTTAACTAAGTTTGCTGCCATCAGGGATATTTTTATCGGGCACTGCCAGTACTACGCCTTCATCGTCTCGGTAAAAGCCGGTAATGAGACATTCAGAAATAAAGGGTCCAATTTGTTTGGGAGGAAAATTTATGACGCCAATAACTTGTTTATCGATGAGATCAGTTGTTGAGTACAGGGATGTAATTTGGGCACTGCTCTTCTTGATCCCAATTTCTTTGCCGAAATGTATCCACAGTTTATAAGCGGGTTTGTTTGCTTCAGGAAACTCTTCCACTCTCGTGATGGTTCCGACCCGAAGGTCGACCTTTTCAAATTCTTCCCAACTAATTGTTGACATTAATTGACTATTGGTTTTGCCATTCGAATGATTCAATTCGCGGAAATTGCATAACAACATCTAATAATTTATCAGGAGGTTTTCTTAACTTTCGTTTTTCCAGATTTAGCCAGGCTCCATCAACGATAATTTGGGCTGCTTGGTCACCGTTCTGCTTAAATATCTCGTGGAGAAAAGACCAACGCGAACCATCCTTACGCATCGTCATCACTTTACAAGTAACTGTAATTTGTTCTGATAGTCCGATCTCTTTGAAAAACTTTGTTTCTTCCCTGAATAAGATAGGTCCAAGATTCATTTCGGCAATGTCTTTAATGGGTAGCCCAAAACTCTGGAACATAGCGATACGTGTTTGGGCAGCATAGTCATTATATACCGAATGACGCATGTGACGATTGGGATCCATATCGGCCCAGATCACTTCGTATGTTTTGCTATAATCTTTTTTCTGCATAAGATGGCTATTCGTTGTATATCAAGATAGATGAAAGTGATCTGATGAATGTAGTGCTATTGCAAATAGAGTTTCGTTTTTACTGGTTGTATACACTATTGTAAAAGAAATTCTTTCGATAAGCGAGCAATATTTAAATGAGGGAGTTAACTATGTTGATAGTAGCTATTGCCCAAAAAGGTAACATAGAGATATTAATGGGAGGGGAATTGGGTGGGATGGGGTATAGTTTAAATTGATTTACGTAATTTCCCGATCATTCTTTATCGGGGAGTTTATCAGGATTTAGGATCGAGAATATTCTTATGATTGTATTTTTCTTGAGGCTAAATGTCCAAATGCTGTGGAGTTCTCCCTTGATGTAGACTTTAAACCCAAGCCGATTGTTTACATCGGTGAACTCAATTTCGACATGCCCTTTATTTTTATCGGCGATGCTTACTAAGAATTTGCTTATTTTTTTAGCACTTATAATAGGTTTGGGAGCAGCCTCAGCCTTGCCGCCACCGTCAGAATATAAAACAGCATCATCGGTTAAAAGAGCTTGGAGCTTGTCAATATTCCTATCCTGCAGCGCTTGGAGAAATTGCTCAATAATGTATTGTTCTTCTTCTTTGGGTAGATCATCCGGAAGAGTATTACTTTGAATTCGTTGGCGGGCCCGTTGTGCCGCTTTCCGACAAGCTGCGGCGTTCTTATCGACCATCTCAGCAACTTCCTCAAAGGTATATCCGAAGATATCGTGGAGCAAGTAAATGGCCCGCTGATCAACCGGCAAGTTTTCAAGCAGGTGTAATAAGGCAATAGTTAGTTCATCGTGGAGCTCGATATTGCTATCAGGTTGGTTGTTGCTGACCCCTATTATTGGTTGTGGCAGCCATGGACCGTAATACTCTTCTCTCTGATTATTTGCTGACCGAAGGCGGTCAATACAGAGGCGAGCAATAATGGTTTTGAGGTATCCCTCCGGGTTCTTAATATCATCGGTAGAAACGTTTGTCCACCTTAGATATCCATCTTGCACAATATCTTTTGCATCGTGTAGACTACCCAGCATGCCATAAGCAATATTAGTAAGCTCAGATCGATAACTGTTAAAGATCTTAGTCTTGTTATCCATGGCTTAAGGCTGTGAGTTACAAAGGCTGTCAGATGCTATTCCAAGAGGTCGGTTTATCAGGTTATAGTAATTTTCCAGGGCATTGAGCCAGGTTATCTCTACTATTTCTTTCTCATTATAATAGGCTTGCAACTCTTCAAATACCGCATCACCAACTTGTTTTTCAAGGGTAGCTTGTTCGACATATTGGAGCGCTGCTTTTTCGGATTTATCAAATACATCGCTGGATTGGTAATTCAACAGCTGCTCATATTTGCTGATATCAATATTCTCTTGGGCATCTGCTTTAGCAATGTCGATACAAAATGAACAGCCATTAAGTGTAGCCACATAGCTTTTGATATAAAATATAAGTTCATCTGAAAGCGAAAGGTTATCCTCAATACTCATCAGTTTTTGCGAGAGAGAAAGCGTCTCGGGCATGCGAGCCTGAACAACCTTTACTGGTGTTATGACCTTGCCAAGCTTCTTTTTGGTGAACCAGTAAGCCAGCTTTAGTTTAATGCCGGTGGGATTATCAATGGGTTTGAGCCGGGGTTCATCTTTTGATGACAACTCGGTTATTTCGTCAGTAGTATCCATAATGCTACGTTTTAATTCAATGGTAACATTAATAGACGAAATGGAGAGCTTGAGTGTGACAATAATTCCCGAACTTTTTTATGTGCTACTATTCCACTCTGGTTTAAGAGTACGGTAAATGATGCGATCTTTAAATTTGCCCTTCAATTGAATGGCTTCTTTTTGGCTCCCTTCTTTGGTGAACCCAAGGCGTTCCGGAATTGCTCTGCTCTTTTTATTATCGATGGCACAATGAATTTCAACGCGGTGCAGATCCAGCTTATTAAAAGCGTGGCGAACCACTTCGGAACAGCATTTTGTCATAATTCCCCGTCCCTGATAGGATTTGCCCAACCAATATCCCAGCGAGGTTTTCTGGTTTTGCCAATCTATTTTGTGGTGTCCAATGGTTCCTGCAATATTATTATCTACAAGGATGGCAGCCTGAAAGCTTTGATTTTCAACCCACTGCTTTTGGGTCTGTTTTATGAAATCAACAGTATCGTCTGGCTGTTGGACCGAATCAACCCAGGGAAGCCATTGAGCAAGGTATTCCCGATTCTGGTCTGTAAGCTGAAAGAGCTCCTGGGCGTGTCGCACTTCTAACTGTTCAAGACGTATATGATCAGTTATCTGCCAATCGAACATGAAAATGGATGATAGTCTTGCTTAAAAGCCATTCAGTAAACAAAATCATTTAGGAATTAATCTTTTTAAATCGACCGGAGTATTCCAGGCAGAGTAACAAGGTAATACCATACCCAAGATGCATAATCAATCCTGCTGCTATATTGAGTACCGGAAACCAGGTATCCATATAAAATATGCCGAATGATTCGCCTCCGGCCATAGAAATTGCGGGGGATACTATAACAGCAGCAATAATTGATATCACAACACCATAGATAATGCCTTGTGCCAGCCAGTTACCCGGGAGTTTGTTATCCAGAAAGACAACCCATATTAAGGCTAATAAAATACCACCTATATAGTATGCTGCATTGCCCCATAGAATGTTGTAGGGGTCCTGTTCATGGATATGATTAAAAATTTCCTTTAGCATGTATCCTACATCAATAACAGGCAGGCCAATGCCGCTTGATAAAAATGATAGCATCGACATCATAAATGTAGCAATGAGCCCGCAAATAACTGTTTCCGTAAAAGAATAAGTGCGTTCCATAACAGGTGTACCCAACGTAATTAGTTTAAAAGTTTATTTATATATAGATACTATATTACACAGAAACAAATAAGAGCTGTTTTTGTAAAGAGATTCTTCCAGAATATTTATTCGTGAATAAATGTAGAGAGGTATAATAAACGATTATTAATTTTTATATCAGTATGGGATTGGTGTCAATTTAAGGAGGTAACCGTACATGCAGAAACGATAAGGAAGACTATGTTACCTTGAAAGCAAGAGGGGGGGGTAAAGTTTTGATGTTTACAATGAGAGTTCAAGCCAACCTTGCCTAAATAATAAAAGCCCGGAGCAGTACTCCGGGCTTTTCAGCGTTTAACAGATAATGTTATTTAATCACGGGCTAATCATCATTATCATCTTCGTCGTCCTCATCCTCATCATCATCGAAATCATCTTCGTCTACCTCAATTTCTTCAACGCCATCTTCGAATTCGGCTTCAAACTCCAACAGTTCGCCGTATTCACTCCAGTCGTACTGTGAAAGATCATAAACGGACCCGTCTTCTTGCTGCAGCCATCGGGTAGGATTGATACGGACTGATACAACTTGTTGTACGTTCTCTTCGGTGATTTCGAGAGGCGGTTCAAATTCCCGTTCAATTTCGATTTCAGCTTCGGCAAATACGTTAAACGATTGTGGGTCTCCATCGCTGGGAGTAAAAGAACCCGTAATCACCATACTGGCTTCATCCGGCCATTCGGGAAATACCGTTCGAATGGAATCAGCCAAGGCTGTGTGTTCTTGTTCTTCCCCTTCTTCTCCATCGTCGAAGTCGAGGTCTTCGACTTCAAATTCAAGTTCTTCATAAAGGCCGGCCTGTATAGCGCTGTTGCCCAGGCTTAATGTCTCCTCGCCAAGCGGCAGGTCGACCCAGAAAGCTTTTGATTCAAATTCATCGGGTTCAACCTCAACGCTGTCATTGTCGCTGTCGGCGGCTTCCAACTTGAACTTTGCAACGATAAACCGGATGTCATCAATCCGAAGGGTGCCATTCGACCCTTCTATAACTAACGAGTCATGGGATGATGAAGTGGTGATGCCGGATGAGACAGTTTTAGCCGAAGTATTGCCAGAAATAGTTTTAAATTGGAGGGCCACATTTCCTTCTCCCGGTTCTGGGTTTGTATTGGTGGTATCACAGCCGGTAAGAAAAGAGATCAGTATGAAAGATAGCGCAGTGAAGGATAGTAGCTTTGTAAATTTCATGATTATGATATTATAGATGATAATTTATGCCTTGAAGAAGCAGGGAACGTATATGACGACTGAATTGCAAAAAGGTTACCTGCCTTCTTAAAGTTGAAGTATTTGCGCTTATTTCAACTGACTTCGCGTACAAATGTTTCAATGTACCCCAAGTTCACTCAATGAAAGATGGATGTGATATAACAATTCCATGAAAGCGTATAGGTAACTTGCCAGGGCGACAGAGGTTGCAATCATATTGATTAATCTACCGATATAGAGTATTCTGAATTAATTAAAAACAGAGTAGTTGAGGGAAAGTAGTTACTAAGACAAAAAGCCAAAGAAGAGGAAAAGGATACTATTACAGGCTTTTGATATAACTGCAATTGAAGTATTAAGAGGATAAAAATAAAAAAGCTGTAAACCATTTTGTGCAACGATTTACAGCTTTTTGAGTGGTGCCCTGGACTGGAGTCGAACCAGCACTCCCTAAATGGGAACTGACCCCTCAAGCCAGCGCGTCTACCAATTCCGCCACCAGGGCAATAAGTAAAATAAGGAACTAAACCTGGTAAGTCCGCCGAAACGTCAGTGTAGGCAGACCATCAGGGCAAAGGTCAAATTTTCAAGGCCTCAAATATAGGAGTTAATCCCGAAAATAAGAAACAAAATTTATGCAGAAAAAGGCCTGCTACATTTCGCCCAGCTGCTCCTTGACGTATTCATTGTCCGGATCCATTTTGCTGGCTTGCTGATAGAACCCTTGGGCCTTTTCGTCTTGGCCGGCGCGCTGTAAAAGGTCGCCCATCAAGATCCAGTTTTCTACATCCTGAGGATCTTGTTTGATACGGTTAAGCAGGTATTCATTGGCCTTGCTGGCTTCTCCATTCATAATCATATACAGCACCTTGTTACGGTGGGCAGCCGGAGAATCATCCAGGTCGATGGCCTTATCGAAGTCTTCTATAGCTTTATCAAGGTTCTCGAGCTGCATGTTGGCAAAACCGCGCAAGTTATAGTATCCGCTGTTTTCCTCTTCCAGGTCAATGGCTTTTTCGAGTGCTTCAATACTTTTTTCCCATTGGTTGAGCTTTTGGAATACCAATCCTTCCAAGTGGAAGCCATCAGAGTATTCAGGTTCCTTTTTTTGTAGCTGATGGGCAATATCCAGCGCATGATCAAAGTCGCCTTCGTGCAGTAGCGATAATCCTTCTTCGAGCTGATCTTCGTAGTTCATGAGAAATAGCTGCTTTCGAGGTTATGGGTAAATGAAATAATGCTTCGAAAGATAAGGAATGTTGAAGCGTTAATCAGATGATTTTGAGGTCGTTTTTTCCTCGTCGGTAATTTCCTCAAATTCGGCCTCTTCAATTTGATCAAAATTCTGTTTCGAAGAATTCTGGGACCGTGAATTGCGATTCTGCTGATTCTGTTGCTGCTGATACATCTGATAGAAAAAGTTTGATCCTTTTCTGCTTTTTTTCTTTGAATCGGAAGGCAGAAAAAGTCGGCTGATGACCTTAATAAGAAGATACATCACCAAAAAAAATAAAAGGGTGCGAAAAATCATTACGGTTAATCTGTGATGTGTATATGCGTATTGCCGCGAATGGGCTGATTGAAAATTTGTTCTTCTATATAATCTAAGTGTTTTTCGTTACTAACGAAATCAATCTCTGATGTATTAATGATCATCAGGGGTGATTTATTGTAATGGTGGAAGAAATGATTGTAGGCATCACTGAGTTCCTTCAGGTATGATCGGGAGATGTCGCGCTCGTAATCCCGGTCGCGCTCCTTAATATTTTGCATGAGTCGATCCACGTTGGATTGCAGGTAAATGACAAGATCAGGCTGTGCAGAAATGCCCGCCATAATTTTGAAAATGGTATCGTAGAGCGCCAGTTCATCATCTTCAAGATTGAGCCGGGCAAAGATGCGGTCTTTTTCAAAGATATAATCCGAGATGGTCATCTGTTGAAACAGATCCTTACTGAGCATCTCTTGCTGCTGCTGAAAACGACTTGCTAAAAATGACATCTGAGTGGGAAAAGCATAACGCTCCCGATCTTTATAAAACTTGGGCAGAAAGGGGTTTTCTTCGAACTGCTCAAGGACGAGACGCGCATTATGACGTTCGGTTAGCAGTTTTGCCAGGGATGTTTTGCCTACTCCAATGACTCCTTCAATGGCAATAAAATCGAACTCGTTTTTCATAGTTACCAACGTAGATCTGTTTTTTCAAGTCTCAGCTCTGGTGCCGCGGACGTTAGTTGTGCTATGGAAGTTCCGGATTTGGGGTCGTTCCAGTCGGGCATAACTTCTGCCAGGGGCGTTAACACAAAAAGTCGTTTCTGATATTCCGGATGCGGAATGATAAGATTATCCGTTTGAATCACCAAGTCGCCATACGAAATAATATCGAGATCGATCGTGCGAGCACTCCATCTTGGCTGATCAGCACTGCGCCCATGTTGCCGTTCAAAATCTTTAAACGTTTTGATCAGCGGTTTCGGATTTTTGTTACTCTCCATTACTACAACCGCATTATAAAAGTCCCGCGTAGAGGGACCTACCGGCGCTGTAATATAGATCGATGATTTTTGCAACGGATATTCTGATTGCTGCTCCAAAAAATCAGCGGCATCCATCAGGTGTTGATGCCGGTTGCCTACGTTTGATCCCAGTGCTACAACTACCGTTGCCATTGCATCGTAATCTCAGAATATGCGGTTTCTACGTCGAGAGGTGGATGAAGCTTGCGTACAGATACTTTAAGGGATGCGACCGTGGGAAATTGCTCGAAAAGTTGGTCACCAATTTTCTTGGTGAGTGTTTCAATGAGCTTAAGGGAAGGGCCGTTCATCACTTTTTTAATGGTGCCGAGCACCTTTTGGTAATCAATTGTATCTTCGAGTTGATCTGTTTCTCCAGCTTTGCGTAAGTCGGCTGAAAATATGATGTCAACTTCAAAATCATTTCCCTGCTTGCGCTCTTCCTCATAATATCCATGATATCCTTTAAAGGAGAGACTTTTAAGCGTCAGGGTTTCCATAAGTTACAGCGTGGATACTTCAATTTTCTGATGCAACTCTTCTACGATGCGCTTGTGCTTGGCAGTGGTCTGCATGCGTTCTTCAACAGTAGATATGGCATGAATAACGGTTGAGTGGTCGCGTCCGCCAAAGTGAAGTCCGATGGTTTTTAAGCTCGAGTCGGTAAACTGTTTCGACAGATACATCGCAATTTGCCGAGCTTCTACGATTTCCTGCTTGCGCGTTTTTTCGCGTACCTTGTTGGTGTCAATGCCAAAGTAGTCGCACACATAATCTTGGATCTGCTCAATAGAAATGGTGGTCTGTGACTCCTGGATCATATCTTTGAGCACGCGCTTGGCCATCTGAGGCTCAATTTCATCAACATGTTGCAGCGATGCAAAAGCAAGCAATTTAATAATAGCGCCTTCCAGATCGCGGACGTTCGACTTGAAATTATGAGCAATAAATTCGAGTACTTTGTGTGAGAGCTCGATGCCATTATCCGAGGCTTTGCGTTCCAGGATAGCGTATCGGGTTTCGTATTCCGGAACTTGCAGGTCGGCGCTGAGTCCCCAGCTGAATCGCGAGATAAGGCGCTCCTCGATGTCAGGAATTTCACGTGGGGCACGATCACTACTCAGAATAATCTGTTTGCCATCCTGATGGAGGGCATTGAAAATATGGAAAAACTCTTCCTGTGTTTTTTCCTTACCGCTGAAAAACTGGATATCATCGACAATAAGCACATCAATCTGCCGATAAAACATTGTGAATTCACTGGCTCGGTTATTTCGAATAGCCTGAACAAATTCATTCGTAAAGCTTTCGGAAGAAATATAAAGGACGGCAAGCTCATTGCCGTGTTCCTGCTTTACCTTATTACCAATACTTTGGATAAGGTGTGTTTTGCCCAGCCCGGTGCCGCCATAAATAAAGAAGGGATTGAAGGAACTGCTCCCCGGATTTTCTGCAATAGCCATCGCTGCCGACCGTGCCAGCCTGTTACAGTCACCCTCTATATAGCGATCAAATACATAGCTTGAATTAAGATTTGAGTCGATCTTTGTTTTTTGGATACCCGGAATAACAAAGGGGTTTTCAATTTTACCCGGGCTATACTCCGAATATCCTTTAATTTCCTGACCCTGATTATTTTCCGGCGGCATGGGGCGTTGCGGTAGTCGAACCGATCGGTTATCGGTATTATCATCAGACTTTTCAAGGACTACCGAATATTCAAGTTTGCCATCCTCACCCAGTACTTTCGCCAGTGTAGATCGCAACATCCCATAATAGTGTTCCTCTAACCACTCATACCAGAACTGGCTGGGAACTTGAATAGTAAGCGTATTTTCCTCCAGCTTCACCGGTTCGATAGGCTCGAACCACGACTTGAACTTCTGGTAGCTGATATTGTCTTTAATAATTTCTAAGCACTGCTCCCATGCAGCCTCGGAAGAAATATTACTCAACGTCTCTTAACCTCTTGTATATTTAAAATTATTACTAAGAATACCCTACAGTTATCCACACATTTTTGTGCTGTCCCAATTTTATCTGAAACGAAGATGATAATTTCGAGGACAGATGTCAAAAAAATATTGCCCGCGTGCGTAAAAGTTATCCACATTGCTCTAAACATTGTAAATGTATGCGAGGCAAGGGATTAGTATTTTATGCACATTTCTATCAAATTTCACTTGACAGTACATAATATTACGCTAACAATGATTTTACCTAAAAGTAATATGCAGAAACCAGCCGAAAAAAAGTTTTCCACAAGTTATCCACATGTTTATTATGGAGTAAATAGTCCAAAATATGTAACTAATATAAATGGCTTAAAAGGGAAGGAAATATCGGTTCAGCGCTTCTGAGCTATAATAAAACGAGGCTTCTTATCATAGTCATTTTCTACATGTGCTGACCACTGTTGTTCATCAAAAAGAGCTAAAATTTGATCACTATATTTTTCGTGCAGTTCCAAATATAAAGAGCCGTTTTTTGTCAGATTCTGGAATGCAAATTCAATGATGCTATTATACATTTTTTCGAGATCATTGAAGAATAATGCTTCGGCCGGCTCATAGTCTTTTACTTGGGGCTCCAGTATATCTTTTTCTTCTGGCTTAACATAAGGAGGGTTAGAAACAATAAGATCTAAAGGATCTTGAATAGAAATACTGGTAGGATTTAAAATATCCCCCTTAGAAAAAGAAACGTCAGTATCATTGTGTTCAGCATTTTTCCGGGCCAGACTTAATGCCCCTTCAGAAATATCGATCCCAGAGACCTTCCAATTGGGTTGCTCCATTTTTAAAGCGATGGGAATACATCCCGATCCGGTACCAATATCGAGTGCAGATAGCTCCTCTTCTGACTGATGTTTCTCCAGAATAATCTCAACAAGTTGTTCGGTTTCAATACGGGGGATAAGCACCTGCTCGTTGACCGAAATCCGGGTATTCATAAAGTCGGTATACCCAATAATGTATTGCAGGGGTTCGTGCTGAGCTCGGCGTTTAACCATCGGTCGTAAGGTGTCGAGCTCCTGAGGAGAGAGCGGCCGGTCAAACTTGAGATACAGGTCCAGCCGCTTAATATCGAGTGTTTCGGCTAAAAGCCATTCAATGCTATGCCGGGGATCGGGAATGTTCTTATTCTCAAAAAACTCAGTACCCCATTCCAACATGGAAAGGACAGTCCATTCCTCGACCTTTTTACTCATATTATGGAGATGAAGTAGTTACGACTCGCCTTCTTCGACTTGTTGTTCTTTTTCTTGCTGAACGGTAAGCCCAAAACGTTTGCCAAAGTCTAATATAAAATCAATTACTTCATCATCAATAGTGCGTTTCTCTTCGTCCAGAGAGCTTCCCCGAAAACCCATGCGTCCACCGGTTTTCTTAAGTTCAAACCGATTTTGTTTACCGGTAAATTCAATAATACAGGTGAGGGTAACGCTTGCGTTAATTTGTTTTTCATACTCTTCATAAACAGCAACATGAACTTCGTCGCCGTTGTCTGATGATTGGTATTTATATAAATACTTAGGCTCAATATCATTAAAGAGCTGTTCGGGCATTCTACGCAGTGTATCTGCTGGCCCAAAAACAAGATACTTGCTTACAGTAGCCATAATATGTTAACTTCGATTGGTAGATTGATAGGTTGTAAAGAGCCTGAATAAAAGTTTTTCTATACTCAGAGTCAAATTTGTTTGTAGGTTCGTATATATTTATTTATAACTACTAAATTATCTTCATAATTTTTTGGTTGAACGATTGTTATCTTAATACGTTTATTACTTAGTGAAAGTTCAACACAGCGGATCCACACATGAATGAATCGATGACAAAATATATATTTTCTGTACTTGTCTTGGCACTGCTGTTGAGTGGGTTGTCAGATACAGCTCTTGCCCAGATTAAAGAGCCTGAAGTTATTGACATGTCAGACCCTAAAACGCCATTGTCAGAAGGTTATCATAATAGTCTTGGGTTTGATGTGTTTGTCAATAATTTTGGATTCGGAATTGGGGGTACCTATGGTCGTATGGTAGCTCCATTCACAGAAGTTACTTTTCGTACCGGAATAACAGGTATAAGAGATGCAAGTGAGCAAAATTTTCAGAGCTTTTTGACAGGCCAGCAAATTGTGCCTAATAAATATAAGCGTGGGTTAGGTTTTCCCTTTCTGCTGGGAGTAAAACAGCGTCTCTTTGCTCGCCATATTGAGGATAATATGCGCTTCTTTGTTAGCGCAGCCGGCGGTCCTGCTTTGGCTTTTACTTATCCCTATGTAAGTGACACCGTAGTTCCTGAGTACGGGGAGCCCAATGGATTTCGAGATTTTCAAGTAGGCCCCAATGGATTTTTATATCCCGTAGAACGAGTGAATGATTTTTTTACCGGATGGAGTGAAGGAGAAACCACGTGGGGATATAGTGGTGCAATTAAAATAGGAGTGGATTTAGGTAGTGAGTTTGATTCACGAACAACCATTGAGTTTGGATATTTCTTTTATTACTTCAGCGATGGGCTGCAAATTATGGAGCCGTACAAGCCTACCGAATATAACGCAGACGGAGAACCGATTTTTGAGTCAAGGGTGGAGTTTTTTGATGCCCAAAAATATTTTGGGACACCACAGATTAAATTTACGTTCGGCGGTATGTGGTAAGACCCTTGACAACCAGTATGCCACACAGTCGGGGCTTAAACTACCCGATTCTTCAATACATTTAGCCGATTTGTTGTGAAGTCTTAAAAACTGCTACTGGCCTTTCTTTTCTCTTTATCTGTAGATAAAAACCTTGTACCTTTGTCTACAATTTCCACGACAATAAATAAGATATTACAATGAGTTTTATTGAAGAAATTATAGGGCGACAAATAATTGACTCAAGAGGAAATCCTACCGTTGAAGTCGATGTGATTTTAACGAACGATATGGTGGGTCGAGCAGCGGTACCATCGGGTGCATCCACCGGAGAACACGAAGCAGTTGAGCTCCGTGATACTGAATCGGATCATTATTTAGGAAAGGGAGTCAGCAAGGCGGTTGAAAATGTAAATACCGTGATTGCCAACGAACTACGCGGTCATGAGGTCTTTAATCAGGTAGAGATTGATAACACCCTTCTCGAAGTTGACGGTACCGAAAACAAAGGAAACTTAGGAGCGAATGCTATTTTAGGAGTATCGCTTGCTGCGGCCGATGCAGCTTCAAATGCTCTTAATATACCACTTTGGCGCTATATCGGAGGGGTGAACGCAAAGGTCCTTCCACTGCCGATGATGAATATTATCAACGGGGGGTCGCATGCAGATAACAATGTAGACCTGCAGGAATTTATGATTATGCCCAGCGGAGCAAAGTCGTTTTCCGAAGCAGTTCGCATGGGATCAGAAATTTTTCATCACCTAAAGAAAGTATTGAAAGATAAAAACTATAATACTGCTGTTGGTGATGAGGGCGGTTTTGCACCGGACTTGGACTCCAATGAAGAGGCCGTGGAAGTAATTTTAAATGCAATTGAAAAGGCCGGTTATATTCCGGGTGATGAAGTGGTGATTGCCCTTGATCCCGCAACCGCCGAATTTTACAATGCTAATAAAGGAGTGTACGAATTCCTATGGAGCGATGGCAGTGAACGAAGCAGCGAAGACATGGTTGAATTCTGGAGCAACTGGGTTGAAAAATATCCCATTGTTTCAATCGAAGACGCTCTTGATGAAAATGACTGGGATGGCTGGAAAAAGCTAACCGATGCTATTGGAGATAAAGTTCAGCTGGTTGGGGACGATCTTTTTGTAACTAACACTGAGCGCTTGGCACGCGGTATAAAGCAGGGAGTGGCCAATTCAATCCTTATCAAAGTAAATCAAATCGGTACACTTACCGAGACACTTGATGCCATTGAGATGGCACATAAGAATGATTACACTGCTGTTATCTCACATCGATCCGGTGAAACGGAAGATACGACCATTGCTGATCTGGCAGTGGCTACCAATGCCGGTCAGATTAAGACAGGTTCCATGAGCCGTACGGATCGCATTGCAAAGTACAATCAGTTGCTTCGAATCGAAGAGCAGTTGGGTGAAAATGCAATATTTATGGGTAGTGATGCCTTTGGATTCTAACGGACTTCAAATTAGGTAATCAAGATATGATAGCGCGGGTCTTTGCCCGCGCTATTTTTTTAGTTGATAGCAGGTGCCAATGGAGATTACAAAGTTAAAATTGCAGAATTTTCGGAACCACGAGGAAACCGTGGTTGAATGGACACCGCACATGAATGTGATCGTTGGCCAAAATGGTGCGGGTAAAACGAACCTGATTGATGCTATTCATTACCTGTGCATGAGTCGCAGTTTTGTATCCAGCAGTGATATGTACGTAGTTAATCAGGATGCTACGTTCTTTATGATTAAAGGGCATTTTGAGGGAAATATACGCGCTAGTTTTGATGTGGGATGTTCCTATTCCCGTGGAGAAGGGAAGAAGATATTTGTCAATGAAAGTCCGCTCGATCGCCTGTCTGATCTCATTGGAATGGTGCCGGTGGTGGTACTTTCTCCATCCGATAAAAAGTTAACCAGTGAAGGTCCCAAGCAGCGTCGATCATTTATTGATTCGTTTATTAGCCAGATTTCACCGGCCTACCTGCAGGATTTACTCGATTTTCGCAAAGCCCGCAAGCAGCGTAATAAATTGCTGCAGGAGTTTAGGGGGAATCGCGAAGTTTTACTGGCTTACCTTGAGCCGTGGAATGTGCAGTTGATGGAGTACGGATCGCGTATTGTGGCTAAGCGTACCGAGGTGTTGAATAAATTCCGTGAGTACCTGGCGAAGGAGTACGAGGTGATATCCGGAATGCGGCACGAACCCCATTTGGAATATCAGACATTTTGTGAACCATCCGAGGAGGAAGAAACCGTACGAGAGCGCTACAAGGCAGAGCTTGAGAAAGAGCAGGATCATGAGCTTGAACGAGAACTGACGCTCATCGGGCCGCACCGCGACGAGATTGTTTTTTATCTGGATGACTTTGAACTGCGTAAGTTTGGCTCCCAGGGGCAGCATCGCCTGTTTGCTCTTGCTTTGAAACTGGCCCAGCTTTTGTATTTTTCAGATGAGTTGGATGATCTGCCTATATTTCTGCTGGATGATGTATTTGGTGATCTGGATGCCCAGCGTACCGAAGTGTTGCTTAATGCGCTAATTGAACATGCCGGACAGACCTTTGTTACGGCGGCCAATCCTATTCCGTTTGATGAATACATAACCTTTGATGGTGAACGGAATAGAAAATACAAAGTAGAGCAAGGACAGGTTTCTGTTGTTAAACCGTAATCAATAGTAGCAGTTATGGGACGGTATAAATCAAATTCTCCGAAATCTTTAAAAGAGGCATTAAAAGATTTTTTGGATACATATCCTCATCGCAAAAGATTAATGCGGGGGATGATCTTATCGCTCTGGGAACAGACGGTGGGTGAACGAATTGCTGAACAGACAGAGAATCTGCACTTTGAACATGGAAACTTAGTAGTTCACGTTAAAAATCCGGCATGGCGGCAAGAGATCCATATGAAGCGTTATAGCATCGCCAAAAAGTTAAATGATCAGGTGGACGAGAAAATAATCAAAGAGATTGTTGTGCGCTCATAATGTATATTTGCCCATTGACATGGGCTCAAAAATGATCGATTGATCTGACAATTATTTATGGATACATCAAAAATTGAGGAATATAAAGAGAAGTTACTAGCGGGTTGGGAGTCACTCCTTCAAAAGTCAAGTGAGGATGAGATTGCCGGCTTTGGTCGTGAACGCATTATCGTTTTTATCGTAGCACTTATTTTGGCACTGGCTTTATGGATGATGGTCAACCTAAGCCGTGATTATACATTAAATATTGAGCTGCCCATTGAACTTGGAGGTGTTCCCGCCGAAAAAGCATTAGTTGAGGATCTCCCTTCCACAGCAACGGTAAGCGTGACGGGAGAGGGATGGAAGCTGATAAATCTATATAATAATCCACCTACCATAAATATAGATGTGAGTGATACTGAGGTAGATCTATTTGATCAGGTACAGCAAAAAATGAATGCGATGCTGAATATTAATATTCAGCGTGTGCAGCCCCAGGACCTAACCGTGAAGTTGGGAGATCGGGTTTCAAAAAAAGTACCTGTGCGTTCTGCTGTAAACGTTAATTTCAATGAGCAATACGGGTTTTTAGGTTCACCGATCATAAAGCCCGATAGTGTTACTATTGACGGTGCGGCATCACTTCTCGAAGATGTTGAAGAGTGGTCTACTGATTCCGTACGAATTAACAATGTCAGAAAGGATATTTCTCGGTCTGTGTCTTTAGAGTCTTCACCGAATGGACTAATCAGTTTATCGGAAAGTGAGGTTAGTTTTGAGGCTGAAGTTGCTGAATATACTGAAGGAGAGGTGCAGGTCAATATAACTACGCGCAACTTGCCTCCGGGACGTATGGTCAGTTACAGTCCACTCGCTATTACCATCAAATATGATGTACCCATTGAAGAGTACACGGATGTGCAGGATGAAAATCCTTTTAACGTGTATGTGAGTTACCAGCAGATTTTAGAGGATTCGACTGGTTTCGTGACTCCGCATATTGAGGAAAAAAATGATCGTTATCATATCAAGTTGCGATCATTTCAACCGCGGCGCGTAGCATACTTTATTGTACTTGATAGTTAGTAATCCCGTTACGCTACTTCGTCCAGCTTTTCCTCAAATGGTTCAATCACTTCTTCTACTGATCGGGTATCTTCAAAATAATCGAGGATCTTAAGCATAACTTCGTCTACCAACACATCGGGACATGAGGCTCCGGACGTGATAGCAATATCAACCGGCTGATCTTTGGACGACAGCCAGTTATCAGTTTGTTTGATCTCTTTTTCCCACTGATTAAAGTGCTGGATTTTTTCGGGAGATTCGATTTCCTCTGCATCCCTAACGTGATAGGTAGAAAAGGAATCCTCCAGAATTTCAACCAAGTGCATGGTATTTGATGAATTATATCCGCCTACCACGATTGACAGGTCGGCATCGGTCTCAGCCAAGGCAAGAGTTGCCGATTGGTTCTCGTTGGTGGCATAGCAAAGAGTATCCGATGTGTCGGCAAAGTGATCAAGAATGTCGGCCTCACCGTATTTTTCGATAGCCGCTTCTTTGAGAATTTCCATCACTTCTTCCGTTTCGGTAGCCAGCATGGTTGTCTGGTTGATGACCCCGAAGTGTTCGAGATCTTTTTGAGGATCAAAGCCATCCGTGCTCTTATGGCCAAAATACTCTTCAAAATCTGATTGCGGACGTTCGCCTGTCATAATATCCGCTAAAATTTGAGCCTCTTCCGGATTCAGAACAACGACACATTCCGAGTGGTCTGCGCTGTGCGAAAAGGTAGCCCGGGTTTCTTCGTGATAATGTTTCCCGTGGATGACCAGCGAATAGCCTTTTTTGCCCAACTGCTTACCCCGTCGCCAAACTTTCTCTACAAAGGGACAGGTGGTATTGTATTCGTAGGGATCGATGCCCTGTTTTTTAAGCTTTTTCTGAATTTCAATAGTGGTTCCAAAGGCGGGAACAATCACAATGTCATCCTCGTCCAGCGACTCGATGGGAATGATCTCGGTTCCATCGGTTTCGAAAAGAAATTTAACGCCCCGAGCCTGCAGATCTTCATTCACCGTTGGATTGTGAATCATTTCGCTCAGCAGGTAAATATCTTTTTCCGGATAGTTTTTTACGGTGTCGTAGGCAATATCAATTGCATTTTCTACGCCGTAACAAAAGCCGAAATGTCGCGGTACAAAAAACCGAACAGGGCCAAAGTCGAGTACGCTGGGTTCAAGATCTTTTTTGGTAGGATCTATTACTTTATTGGCATCTTTGACCTTGCTGATAATAGGCGATTGATAAATGTCGGGGATGTTAAATTTTTTGCGAGCCATAACTATTTGCTGGATTTTCTTTAGCCTTTAAATATACGGAGACGAGCGCGAAACATCACAAAGAATAACAGTAAAACTGTTGCTTTCGATCGTGATAACAACAGAGATATAAAGGGAAGGCTAAACGGTAATGTTGCAGACGAATTATTTAGACTTCGGCAACTTCATCCAGCTTAACGCCAACAAGGCGACTGATGCCTGTTTCCGGCATCGTTACACCGTACATCATTTCAGCTTTGCTCATCGTCTTTTTGTTGTGGGTGATGATGATGAATTGGGTTTCTTCACTGAAATTACGAATCATGTCAGCAAACCGCTCGATGTTGGCATCATCCAATGGGGCATCAACCTCGTCAAGAACACAAAATGGAGAGGGTTTAACAAGATAGATGGCAAACAAGAGGGCAATAGCTGTAAGCGTTTTTTCGCCACCCGAGAGCTGATTAATGGTTGAGGGTCGCTTACCCTTGGGGTTGGCCTTAATTTCAATGCTCGCATCAAGCGGGTCTTCGGCCTCCTCGTCAATTACGAGGTCGCAGTAATCATCCTCGTTAAACAGCGTGTGAAATACTTTTTGGAAATTGACGCGGATCTTTTCGAACGTTTTGTTAAACCGCTCAACGGCTGTTTTGTTAATCTCATTTATTGTTTCCTGAAGTTCTTCAGCGGCTTGGTGCAGATCGCCAACCTGCTCTTCGTAAAAATCGAGCCGCTCTTTTTCCTCTTCATATTCTTCGATGGCCAGCGGATTAACTTCCCCGATTTTATTGAGTCTTTGCCGCAGCCAAGCGATACGTTCTTTGGCTTCATCGGGCTCGGTATCCTCGGGAAGTTCTTTATCGATCTGATCCATCAATACGCCATAGGTTTCCCAGATGTGATCAGATAGATTTTCGATCTGCATTTCATACTTTTCCTTGGACATCGCAAGGTGGTGGACGAGTTCCATATTTACTTCCTTGCGTCGGCGAACTTCCTTCAGGTCCTTCTCAATCTCATTAATGCGTCCGCGCTGTTTGCCCGACGCCTCCTCAGCTTGTTCCAGCTGATTGTCAGCCTCCTGCTTTTTCTCTTTAAGGGTGCTGAGCTCGTCTTTAAGCTGCTCAATGGTCGACTGGTACTTGTCGATACGTTCTTTCGCCTCTTCGGTCTTCTCCGAGCGAATTTTGAGCCGTTTCTTTAGGTTTTTAATCCCTTCTTGTGCTCGGTTAATATCCCGCTCGTGATTCTCAACTTTGTTTTTCAGATCCTGATGCTTCAGCTGTGCGTCGTTGTATCGGCTTTGAGCAATCGAACGCTCTTCATCAAGTTCTTGGAGTGTTTCTTTTTTCTTCTCCTGCTGTTCATGCAGATCCTTTAGCTTTTGCTGTAATTCTTTTTGTTTAGGTTGCAGTTGATCCAGCTGTTGTTGAGAAGAATCCTCATTATCAATTAGTGATTCTCTTCTATTTTTAAGCTCCCCAATATTTTTCTGATAGATTTCAATCTTGTGCTCAAAGCTGTTAATGTTGTTTTCAATTTTTCGAACTTGCTTTTCTTTTTCTTTGAGCTCCTGCTCCAGTTCGTTCAGATCAATAGCTTCATATTGCTGTTGAACGTCCTCGAGATGATCTTCAGATGATTGAATCTCACTGCTGATGGATCCGGCCTTATCTTCCAGCTTGGCAATTTTATCTTTTAAACCAACACGGATGCCGGCATTTTTGCTTTTGCTTCCACTTTTTAAAAACTGTGTATTTGTGATGACTTCCCCATCAAGGGTTACGCCTGTCTGTCCGTTATTGTTGAGCGAAGAGTAGGCTTCATCGACAGAGCTGAAAACACGGACATTGCCCAGCAATAGTTCTTTTAAGGCATTGAACTTTGATTCGGTTTCAACCTGATTGGCAAGGGAGTCAGAAGCAGTATTATATGAATTTGAAAGCTGGTCGAGCGGGATAAAAGTTGCCCGGCCCTTATCATGCTCTTTGAGCAGTGTTGCTGCTTTTCGAGCATCATCAAGCGTATCAACCACTATATAATTGAGCGCATCAGCCAAGACCGCTTCAAGGGCAACGGCGTGTTTTTCATCCGTTGAAAATACATTCGATACGACCTCTAACTGGGAAAATTGGGCAGCATGATTTTCCAACAGAAACTGTACACTGCTTGGGAAAGCTTCATTGGAGTTTGCAATATCCTGCAGTAGCTGAATTTCGGACTGTACGGAATCCAGTTTGCTTTGGTGGCTGCGGATCTGATCCTTGAGGGTATTGCGTTTTTCACTGAGTTTTTCGCGCTGCTCACGAGCAGATTGTAGTTTTTCTTGTTGCTGGTCGCGTACTTTTATTGCTTTTTCAAGTTTCTCGTTTGCCAGCTTTTTCTCTCCGCGAAAGTTCATGATCTCGTCTTCAAGATCTTCAATCTCTTCACGGATGCGAATCAGGTCCCCTTCGGTATTTTCAAGTCGCGACTCAATTTTGATGCGCTTGGTCTGCAGATCATTAAGATCCTGGTTGGCCTGAGAAAATTCTTGTTCCAGTCGATTTAGTTTTTCCTGCTCCTTGTTATACTCTTGTTGAATTTCAGAGTAACGCTCTTTGGATTCCGCAAGATTTTTTTCTGCTTTTTCAAGATCATCATCGAAGGTAGCGAGCTTCTTTTTGCTGCTTTCAAAGGCTTCCCGGAGATCTTCCAGGTCTTTCTCACTCTGCTCAATATCGCTGGTGTACTGCTCAATTACATTCTCTTCATTGGCGATCTTCTCCTGCGTAATCTCGAGGGTTGTCTGGGTATCCCGAATTTTAGAGTTGAGCTGGCTTACTCGTCGCTGGGCTTCAGATTGCTGACGTTCTTTTTTACTTAATGCCTTGCGAGCTTCTTCGGCTTCTTCTTCAAGTTTTTCCGCCTTGGCAATAATCTCCTTCTTTTCTTTGTCCGCATTGTCAATACGTTCTTCAAGCGGTTCAAGCTCTTCTTTTATTTTAGAATATTCGTGCTTGTTTAATGCTTTATCGAGATGTTCTAACTCTTTTTTGAATTTCTTCGCTTTTTGAGCTTTTTCAGCCTGTTTTTCGAGGGAGTTGGTTTTCTTACGAACCTCAACAAGAATATCTTCAACACGCTGAAGATCGGCTTGGGTTTCGTCGAGTTTGCGAAATGTTTTCTTTCGTTTTTCCTTGTACCGGGTAACGCCCGCGGCTTCCTCAAAAAGTCGACGCCGATCGTTGTTTTTATCATTAAGAATTTCTTCGACCATCTTCAGCTCAATTACCGAGTAGGCGTCCGAACTCATGCCGGTATCCATAAACAGATCGGTAATATCCTTGAGCCGGCAGGTCGTGCCGTTAATGAGATATTCACTTTCTCCAGAACGATACAGGCGTCGGCCAATGGTAACTTCATTATATTCCGTGGGCAGCAGGCCTTTGTTATTGACAAAGGTTAGGTAGACTTCAGCCATGCCCAGGGCATTTTTCTTGGCAGTTCCGTTAAAGATAACGTTTGACATGCTTGATGAACGGAGCAGGGTAGGGCGCTGTTCGCCGAGTACCCATCGCATAGCATCAACAATGTTGGATTTACCGCAGCCGTTGGGTCCTACAATAGCGGTTATGCCTTTATCAAAAGAGACATTGGTTTTGTAGGCAAAACTCTTGAAGCCCTGAAGTTCAAGTTCGGATATATACATGTATTATGGTTCAAGTAACAATGTTCTAATAACAGTCTTCACTCCGTTCAAGCCCCTGATTTGAAGCTGTTATTGCTTAGGCAACAGTACCTTTTAAACGGTCATTATCTCTTTTTCCTTCTTCTCAGAAAGGTCTTCCACCTTATCAGTATGCTGATCGGTTAATTTCTGAATTTCCTCTTCGGCCTCGTATAAAGAATCTTCGGGAAGTGATTCTTTCTGTACTTTCTTTTTTACTTCGTCATTGGCATCACGACGAGTATTTCTAATAGAAATGCGAGCTTCTTCAGCCAGTTCGTTAACACGCTTCACGAGTTCCTTACGGCGTTCTTCGGAAAGTATTGGCAAAGGTATCCGAATAATATTGCCATCATTATTGGGATTTAATCCCAGCCCGGCAGACATAATAGCTTTTTCAATCTCTTCCATAGCTGATTTGTCAAAAGGCTCCACGGTAAGGAGACGGGCTTCAGGAGCACTGACATTAGCTAATTGGTTTAAAGGTGTTTGCGATCCATAATATTCAACCTTGACGCCATCAAGAATCGAAGGTTGAGCCTTGCCGGCACGAATGTGAGAAAGTTCTTTCTTATAGTGTGCAACAGCCTGGTCCATTTTTTTGTCGGCAGATTTAATAATGGGCTCTAACTCTGGTGGTATCATAATATTGGCGTGTTGTTTAATTCTTTTTTGATGATGCTATTATTTAGTCAAAATGAATTTAAGAAATCTACGAATCTTCCCAAACCACCTTTGACCCCACTGATGCATCTTCCTGCAAGACTTTTTTCAGGTTTCCAACTTTGTTCATATCAAAAACAATAATGGGCGTTTTGTTTTCTCGACAAAGGGTAAAGGCTGTTAAATCCATAATGTCAAGCTGACGTTTTAATACTTCTTCGCCAGTGATAGTGGGAAATTTTTCAGCATCAGGGTTTATTTCAGGATCAGAATCAAAAATACCGTCTACCCGGGTTCCTTTGAGTATAACATCGGCTTCAATTTCAATGGCACGAAGTGAAGCAGCGGTATCAGTTGTAAAATAGGGATTCCCGGTTCCCGCCCCGAAAATGACTACGCGTCCTTTTTCAAGATGCCGGGTAGCACGCCGACGAATATAGGGTTCAGCAATTTCTTCCATTCTAATGGCCGACATTAGCCGTGTTTGCACTCCCATTCGTTCCAGAGAATCTTGAAGTGCCATACTGTTAATCATGGTTGCAAGCATGCCCATATAATCTCCTTGAACGCGATCCATTCCTTCAGTGGCACCCTTGACACCTCGAAAGATATTTCCACCACCCACAACAACAGAAACTTCAAATCCTTCGTCGTGTATAGATTTAATCTCCTCGGAATACTGGGTAAGAATATCTCCGTCAATACCGTGCCCCTGTTCTCCTAAAAGTGCTTCTCCGCTTACTTTTAATAAAATCCGATGATATGTGCTGTTCACTTTGCTATCCTAACTAATTATTGAATTGACTGTCTTTTTAATACGATCTGATCAATCTTATAATCCCTTAAGCATAAAAAAAAGGCTACCGAATTGGTAGCCTTTTTTTGAGAATCAAAATGATTACGAGTCGTCTCCGAGCTGGAGTCGATGAAACGCTTTCACCAGCGGAGTATCGTTGTTTTTGAGATACTCCTCAACAGAGAGACTGTTATCCTTCACAAACTTCTGTTCCAGAAGAACACGTTCTTCGTAGAAGCGTCGCAGTTTACCCTGAGAGGCTTTTTCAGCAATCTCTTCGGACTTTCCTTCTTCGAGAAGCTGATCTTTAGCTATTTCGAGCTCTTTCTCAACGATTGAGCTGTCAACGCCGTCTCGTGTAACCGCCAGTGGACTCATAGCTGCAATCTGCATCGCAACATCTTTTCCTACTTCCGGATCTTCTACATCATCTTCAAATTCAACCAATACACCGAGTTGATTGCCGGGGTGAATGTAAGAGATGAAGAAACCATCCGTTTCAGTATATACTACACGGTTGATCTTAATCTTCTCACCGATTTTGCCAACCATATCTTTTACGTGATCAGCGATAGTAAGTCCATCATGTTCGGTTTCAAGCAGCTCATCAACAGATTCGATTTGGTTTTCAAAAACGATGTCTAAAAACTGTTGTGCACGGTTTTGAAAGTCATCATTGCGAGCAACGAAATCAGTTTCACAGTTGATTTCGAGTGCTGCAGCTTTACTTCCGTCATCGCTTACGCGTGTAACTATTAAGCCTTGGTTGGCTTCACGATCGGCACGCTTTTCAGAGAGCTTTTGTCCCTTTTTGCGAAGAATTTCAGTTGCTTTTTCAAAATCACCGTCAGCTTCTTGGAGGGCCTTCTTGCAGTCCATCATGCCGGCCCCGGTTTGTTCGCGCAGTTCTTTTACGTCTTTTGCAGAAATACTCATTGTTCGAGTTACGCTATTTAAATTGTTGTTCTAAGTTTAAAAAAAGGATAGTACGGCCGTTTATTACTCTTCTTCGTTCGAAGAGTCGTCGTCTGAATCTTTCTTCTTGCGACGCTTACGGCGTTTGCCCGTAGCTTTGGTTTTTTCTTTTACTTGTTGCTCCTCAGCTTTTCGCGCTTCTTCAGTAGCTTGATCCATAATTTGCTCTTCACTTTGCGCTTCTCGCTCCGCATTACCTTCAATAATGGCATCGGCAATTTTAGAAGTGACAAGCTGAATGCTGCGGGCAGAATCATCATTGCAAGGGATGATGTAATCCGGAATATCGGGATCACTGTTGGTATCTACCATTGCAATAAGAGGAATATTGAGTTTAACCGCTTCGTTTACGGCAATGTCCTCCTTGATTGTATCGACTACAAAGATTGCTCCGGGAAGATGTCCCATATTGGCAATACCACCCAAAGTATTTTCGAGCTTCTCATACTCACGCTCAAGCATCAGGGCTTCTTTCTTTGTAAGCTCTTCAAAAGTACCGTCTTTGCTCATTCGATCAATCTCTTCCATTCGAGAGATACTCTTTTTAACGGTACTGAAGTTGGTCATCATTCCTCCTAACCAACGGTGAGTAACAAAAGGCATACCGCATCGGATAGCCTCTGTTCTAACAATGTCTTGCGCTTGCTTTTTTGTTCCTACAAAAAGGATAGACTTTCCGGCACGGGCAAGCTTGGTAACTTCGTCCAGTGCTTCCTGGAAAAACTTCTGTGTCTTTTTGAGGTCTATGATGTGAATCCCGTTACGTTCCATGAAGATGAATTCCTTCATTTTGGGATTCCATCGGCGGGTAAGGTGTCCAAAATGGGCACCGGATTTCAATAGTTCTTCTAAGTCAGGTGTAGTAGGCATAGGTTAGATTTATTTTTGAGTTAATCCTCTATGCAGATCATCCCCGGCGCTAATCCCAACAGATGTTGGGACACTCGGCGCACTGAGTAGCTGCATATGTGTGATTGAATGTTGTATATGTGGAAAAAGAAAACGTATAAACGCGATCTATTAACGCTTGGAGAACTGGAACTTCTTACGTGCACCAGGTTGACCGTATTTCTTACGCTCTACCATACGATCGTCGCGTGTAAGTAGATCATGCGCTTTCAATACATCGTGCCACTCTTCATTATGATCGTCAAGAGCGCGGGCCAAAGCGTGCTGTATGGCACCGGACTGACCGGTAATACCACCGCCGCTTACGTTAACTAAAATATCAAACTGTCCGTCTGATTCGGTAACGTCAAGCGGAAGCTTGGCTATATTGCGATGTGCCTGAGTGCAAAAGTATTCATCCAGCGGTCGTTTGTTTACAACAAACTCACCTGATCCTGGTTGAATATAGAGTCGCGCAGTAGAAGTCTTTCTTCTTCCGATGAAATTTTTCTGTTCCATTCGTGATTAAAGCTCGATTTTTTCTGGTTGTTGTGCTTCTTGTTCATGAACCGGACCGGCATAAATTCGAATATTGGTCATAAGCTTGTCGCCCATCTTGTTCTTTGGCAACATTCCTTTTACAGCTTTTTCAATAACCAATTCAGGATTATGGTCCAGCATTTCTTCTGCCGAAGTAAAGCTTTCGCTGCCTGGGTATCCGGAATAACGGAAATATTCTTTCTGCTGTAATTTCTTGCCGCTCAGTTTAACTTTGCTGGCATTAATTACAACAACGTTGTCACCGGTGTCCATATGCGGAGCGAAGTTAGGCTTGTGCTTGCCTCTAAGTAGACTTGCTACTTTAGAAGCAACTCTTCCAAGCGCCTGATCTTCGGCATCAACAAGAACCCAATTCTTTTCGATATCACTCGGTTTTGGGGAGTAGGTCTTGTAACTGTTAGTATCCACGGTTAAAACTTGTTTATAATTGCTTTTATGTGAAGTCTCGAAAAATAGGCTTATTTAAATCCATTTGCAACGGTGAAGTCATGAATATTTTCTAAGCCATACTTAAATGTTTTGATTACGGGATTTTTTTGTTGAAATAAGGGTATTATAGATGAAATTTCTAAGGTTTAAGATAAGATATTCTTAAAAATTAATTGTATCTTACGGGCACGAAATAGGCCTATTTAAATAGGTTAAGCCAAGTTTAAAAAGGACAATCAAGAACCATGAGTAAAGAGAATAAATTTTTACAGACGAAGACCCCGTTTGATACAGGTAACGGTCAAGCGCACCTGTATAGTTTAAAAAAGTTGGAAGAAATGGGGTATGGAAATGTGAGTAAGCTTCCATTTACCATCCGTATATTACTGGAAGCTGTGCTCAGAGAGTACGATGGCTATGTCTTTTCCGAAAATGATGTAGATGTTTTAGCGAATTATAATGCCAAAAACCCTGAGGGAGAGATTCCATTTAAGCCTTCGCGAGTTGTGCTTCAGGATTTTACCGGCGTGCCGGCCATTGTTGATTTGGCGGCACTGCGTTCTGCCATGGAGCGCATGGGCGGTAATCCGACTTCCATCAATCCGCAGGTGCCGGTGGATCTGGTCATTGATCACTCGGTACAGGTCGATGAATTTGGTCAGGAGTATGCGTTTATGCATAACGTAGAAAAAGAGTTTGAGCGAAATCGTGAGCGGTATGAGTTTTTGAAGTGGGGACAAAAATCGTTCGATAATTTTCGAGTTGTTCCTCCCGGACGCGGAATTGTTCACCAGGTAAATCTTGAATACTTGGCAAAAGGAGCATTCAGCAGAGAGGAAGAAGATGGAACTACGGTTGTATATCCCGATACGCTGGTAGGTACTGATTCGCATACCACGATGATTAACGGTCTCGGCATTTTAGGCTGGGGCGTTGGTGGTATTGAGGCCGAAGCCGCCATGTTGGGACAACCTATATATATGCTCGTGCCCGAAGTGGTAGGTATGAAGTTAACCGGCAAGCTTCGTGAGGGCATAACCGCCACTGATTTGACGCTGACCGTAACGCAGATGCTTCGAAAGCATGGTGTTGTCGGGAAGTTTGTGGAATTTTATGGTGAGGGGCTCAGCAACATGAGTTTACCCGATCGTGCAACAATTGCCAATATGTCTCCGGAATACGGAGCTACGATGGGCTTCTTCCCAATGGATGATGAGGCAATGCGCTATATGCGTCGTACCGGTCGTGATCCCGAGCATGTGGAAATGGTCGAGCGCTATATGAAGGAGCAGGGACTGTATCGCACGGATGATACGCCCGATCCTGAATTTACGGATACGCTTGAGCTTGACCTTGGTGATGTGGAAACATCGTTGGCCGGCCCCAAGCTTCCCCACGATCGTATTGCATTGCCGAATATGAAAGAAACATTTGAGAGCAGCCTGACCAGTGATGACCCAACGATGGGCTTTAATCTGGCACAGGAGAAACTTGCCAATAAGGGAACGTTCAAAAATGGACAGGAAATTGAGATGGAGCATGGTGATGTTGTTATTGCTGCCATTACGTCCTGTACTAACACTTCTAACCCAAGTGTAATGCTGGGTGCTGGAATTGTGGCAAAGAAAGCTTTCGAAAAAGGATTAGAAGTTCCCCCATATGTCAAGACTTCCTTGGCACCCGGTTCTCGTGTAGTTACGGATTATCTTGAAGAAGCCGGACTAACAGATTATATGGATCGACTCGGATTCAACTTGGTGGGTTATGGATGTACAACCTGTATCGGTAATTCCGGTCCGTTGCCGCAGGCGGTTGAAGATGCCGTAAAAGAAGGCGACCTGATCGTAGCAGGAGTGCTCTCGGGTAACCGTAACTTTGAAGGACGTATCCATCCCTATGTAAAAGCCAATTACTTGGCTTCGCCGCCATTGGTTGTAGCTTATGCATTGGCCGGTACGGTAGATATTGATCTGGAACAAGAGCCACTGGGTAAAGACAAAGATGGTAATGATGTATACCTTAAAGATATATGGCCAACATCTGAAGAGATTGCCGAGCATCTCGACAATGCTATCCGTCCCGAGCTTTTTGAAAAGCAATATGGAGATATTTTCAAATCTGAAGAGTGGGATGAAATTCCAGTAGGCGGAGGAGAGCTTTATGAGTGGAAGGATGAATCCACCTACATTCAGGAGCCGCCGTTCTTCATGGATATGGGTGAAGATCCGGATCCTATTACTTCTATTAACGGAGCGCGTGCGCTGGTTAAAGTAGGTGATTCTATAACTACTGATCATATTTCACCGGCTGGAAATATTCCAAAAGACAGTCCTGCTGGAGAATATCTGATTGAGCATGGTGTAGAGCCGAAAGATTTCAACTCTTATGGATCACGCCGTGGTAATGATCGCGTGATGACCCGGGGGACGTTTGCCAATGTGCGTTTTAAAAATCAATTGGCACCGGGCAAAGAGGGCGGTTATACGAAGTACTTCCCCGAAGATGAGATCACAACCATCTACGATGCAGCGATGCGATATAAGGAAAATGATACGCCGCTGGTAGCATTGGCCGGAGATCAGTACGGTACCGGTTCATCCCGAGACTGGGCTGCCAAAGGTACAATCCTATTAGGTGTTGAAGCTGTTATTGCAACGTCCTATGAGCGTATTCACCGTTCTAATCTTGTTGGAATGGGTGTACTGCCGCTGCAGTTCAAAGAAGGCGAATCAGCTGATTCACTCGGACTGGATGGTTCGGAAGAGTTTGATATCCATTTGGATGATGAGCTCGAAGCACAACAGATGGTGAAAGTGGACGCTAAAAAAGAAAACGGAGAAACGGTTTCTTTTGAAACGGTCTGCCGTATTGATACTCCTGTTGAAGTAGATTACTATCGCAATGGCGGAATTCTGCATTACGTCTTGCGGGAATACTATCGAGCTGAACAATCATAGCAGAGTTTATTAACTACTAATTTAGAATACGAAATAGTCAAAGCCCAGACTTGATCAGAGTCTGGGCTTTTTTTATTGATATCAAGTTGTAATTCCTTTATATATTCTAAATAAGATCAAGAATATTAAATAGATAGAGAAAAGAGAGTAAAAAACATCAGGTTAAACGGGCTTTGAGGTTAAAATGTCATTATCAAATAGGGATAAGATTGCAGGAAAAATATCATACGACGAAAAAACAAGCAGTAGTCTTCAAATTCTGCTGAAAAATATCAGCAGTGTTAATAGGGCTGTTGAGCTTAACACTGTTTTGCGAGAGAGTGTTGAGGTTGTACAAAACGTGATGAATGCAGAAGCCAGTTCTTTAATGCTTTTGGATGAAAATACCGATGAGTTAATTATAAGCATGCCTACGGGTCCGGTTAGAAAAGAGGTCAAGGGCAAAAGAATTAAAAAAGATGAGGGTATCGCAGGATGGGTTGTTAAAAAGGGAAAGCCATTCTATTCAAATGATGTAACTGAAAGCGATTTGTTTGCCGGTGATATAGCTGAAGATTTCACCAGTGAAAACATTATCTGTGTGCCTCTTCGAGACAGCCATAAAAAAGTGATTGGAGTGTTGCAGGCTATAAATAGGCGTGATAGTGATTTTACTGATCAGGATATTCCGGTATTTGAGGCACTGGCCGATCATGTAGCATTAGCGATTGAACGGACCAAAGAATTGCAGGAAGCTCAAAACAAGATCGAAGAACGAGATTTAATGCTAACGGAGGTACATCACAGGTTAAAGAATAATTTATCTACGATAACCGCGCTAATTGAACTGGAGCTACCTGATATTGAGGACCAGACGGCAAAGGAAACGTTACAGAAAACGATGGCTCGTATTAAATCAATGACAGAGGTCCATGATTTTCTGTATAACAATAAGCCTGGTAATGAAATTAGGTTAAAGTTATATGTCGAGCGATTGTCTGATAAAATTGCTAACATTCTTTCACATGCCTCTCAAGATGTTAAAATAAAAGTTAAGGCTGATGATGTATCTCTGGATACCGATCGCGCCATGAGTTGTGGATTACTGCTCAACGAATTATTGGTTAATTGCTATAAGCATGCCTTTAGTAATGAAATCGAAAATCCCAGGATTATTATTGAGCTTCGGGAAATAAATAATGAGACTATTGAGTTTAAAGTTTCTGATAACGGGACCGGAATTGGCGAAGATTTTTCTATTACAGAGTCAGGTTCCATCGGGGGATGGCTTATTGATGTCCTTATTCGCAGACTTGAGGCAAACATAGATATTCAACGAGGGGACGGGACAACTTTTTTAATTCGTTTTGACAAATAAGGGGGCAGTTTAAATGGGCCATCGCTCAATGCCGCGCATCGTAAATATATTTGCCATAAGTTGAGAGATAGGAGACTTTAGCATAAGAGAAACCAATATTTTTCGAAAAAAAGGGGTATTTATTTTTCTGCCTAATTTCATGTTCATTTCTGCTCTTCGGATAGCCACTTTAGCGGCGTGGACTCTGCGTTTTTGATATTGATTTAGGATGGTATCTTTCTGTAAATTATTATATAGCGCCTGAGGTAATGTTTCTGCTAAATCACGGGCATCAAGCCATCCTAAGTTCATTCCCTGTCCGCCTATGGGGCTAACGATATGAGCCGCATCCCCAATTAAAATTATACGACCTTTAACCATAGGATCGGCCAACAGTTTTTGTACCCCAAAGCTACTGAGCATCGTGTGTTCGGTATTGTTCATAGAATGACCAATTCTGCTCAAAACGCTTGAGGTCAGTTGCTCTCTTGAAACCTGATCAACATAATCATCTGTTTTGACAACCCACCGACGGCGATTATTGGGTAATGGAAAAGACTCAATGAGCCCTTTGTCACATAAGAAAATAGCTGCATCAGAACCGAACTGGGTGTTGTCAGTGAAATCCCCCATAATGTACGTGTCGGGATAGTATTGTCCTTTGAACGAAATGCCAGACTGCCTGCGAACCGAGCTGTTTTTTCCGTCACATCCCACAAGGTACTCAGCTTTTGCAGTATGTTTTTTTCCTTCGTATTCAAAATGGACGTCGACATGGTGTGCATGCTCTCTGATGGTATGGACTGTTGCGTTACGGAGCAGGGCGCTGGTATTTTTTTCAGTCAAGGCTTGTTGCAGCAACAATTCAGTTCGGTATTGAGGAAGAGCCAGAATAAAGTTGAATGGTTTTGGACAGCTTTTAAATGATAGAACGCCCAACTTTTTTTTATTTAAAAAGGTGTGTCCTGTTTGAATTGTAACTCCATCACGAATAAAACTGTTGGCTATATCCAACTCCTCAAATAATTCCAGTGAGACCGGATGAATACCCAACGACCGCGAGCCGGGGCGTGGTGCAGATCTCTTTTCAAGGATGATATAGGAAATATCTGCCCGCTCAAGACACAAGCCAAGGTAGAGTCCCACCGGTCCTCCACCAACAATAACTACCTGGTATGTATTAGAAAAGTTATTCGTGGTCATAAGTTAACAATAGTCGAAAGGGGAAGAGGTTTTGTACTTTCCAGTTTGGCGGGACAATCGCTTGTAATTCTTTTTGGGTGTAGCTTCGTTTAATGGAAGTGAGTCCATCTTCGGTTATGAAGGAACTGCGAAAAATAGGACGGGAGAAAATATTGAAAAGAAGATAAGCACAGTCGCTGCGACGGAGATCATTAAAAATAACAGAAGTCGCGCTTAGTGCACGAGATTGTTTTAAAATGTTATGTAGCTCTTTGATTTTGAGATGATGTATGAGATGATTAGAAATTACGAAATCAAACTGTTCTTCAGAGGGATTTAATTCGGAAATACCACATTGCAAAAACGTTATATTTGAAGGATAATCAAGCTCCGCCACAAAGTTTATGGCCCGTGGATCAGGATCTACAGCTGTAATGGAAAGATTAAATCCATCTTCTGTAGCCCATCGAGCCAATGCAATTGGAATATCGCCTCCTCCAAATCCAATATCCAGAAGGGTGTTTGGGGCGTTATGCTGCAGCTGTGGACGAATTTTAGATTTGTAAATATAGCTCCATTGCGAAATCCAGTCGTTGACTCGTCCAAATTGGCGGTAGGTATTTTGGAGTTCATCCGGATCACAATCGCGGCTATCCATGCGTTCCCGGCTTTCAGTATCCCGCTGAGATAGAAACAAAGGCATCAATTTGGTTGATTTTTTTGAAGGAGTCCGCTTTCGATGGTTAAGCCGGGACCAAAAGCCATCGCCAGAACAATTTCCTGATTTTGCGAAGCCGGCTGATCTAACAACTCTTTAAGTACAAATAGGATCGTAGCGCTACTCATATTTCCATATTCTGCCAGTACTTTTCTTGATGGTGATATCTGTTTCTCTTCAAGCCCAAAGTTTTTCTGTACTTTATCGAGAATTGCACGTCCGCCCGGATGGAGTGCCCAGTGATTGATATCATCTGCAGTAAGTTGGTAGTCGGTAAAAAGTGGTTGGATAGACTGTCTGAGATTTGCCTCAATAATATCTGGGACATAGGTAGATAATACCATATCAAAACCGGTATCGCCGATCGTCCATGCCATATCTTTTTCACTTTCTTGGGCGATAGCAGTAGAAAATTGGGTCAGCTCGAAACTGCTGGTAGCTTGTGGTTTATTACTGTTGATTATTACTCCTGCTGCACCATCAGCAAACACAGATGCGGAAATCAAGTTATCGGTGACTTCCGAGGGTTGCAGATGGATCGAGCAGAGTTCGAGACAAACGATAAGAATATTTGCATCAGGTTGAGAGGTACAAAATGATTTGGCCATCTTCATTGCGGGAAAAGCGGCAAAACATCCCATGAATCCAAGATGAAAGCGCTGTGTAGAAATTGGTAACCCCAGTTTTTGAATGATTTCAAATCCGGGTTCCGGGGCAAAGAATCCAGTGCAGGAAACGGTAATAACGTGGGTAATGTCCGCACGATCAACGTTCGGATTTTCGTCAATCGTTTGGCGGGCCGTTTCTACAAAAAGCTCCTTGGCTTTTTGGGTGTATAACTTATTTCGAGCTCCGGTAGAAGGTACGTTTAGGGTGCCATCCTCTTGAAAGAAAAATCGGGGATCGCCGTTGGCATTAAAATCTGGAATAACGGTATGACGTTTGTCAATGCCTGACTTTGAATAAATGCGATGGATAATACGCTGCGTAATTTCTTTATCGCTGATATATTCCTTCATGCGGTCACGCAAAAAGGCCTGATCATATGAGCGTTCAGGAACCACTGTGGAAATATTTTGAATATATGCTGACATCTACCACTATAATTAGAGGATTAGAGAATGTACTCTATAATACCCTAATTTTGTGGTAAAAATTCCGAATTCCTAATTATGACCTATTTTTTGTGAGCAGGTAAAATCGGATATTGTGTAAAATAGCGGCGATTGTCAGGCCGGCAATGAGTCCCATCCATAATCCCTGGGGACCAATACCGTGAGTAATTCCTAAATAATACCCAAGTGGCAGTCCCACCATCCAGTAGGCAATAAAATTAACGACCATAGGTACGGTGGTATCTTTAAGGCCGCGCAATGCACCGTAACCGCTGACTTGCAGTCCGTCCGAAATTTGGAAGATAGCGGCCATATATAGCAGACTGACTGCTACTTTTTGTACTTCCGCATCCTGAGTGTACATGCTGGTAATGAGTTCGGGGAAGAGGTACATAATTATAGCGGTAATACTCATAAAAAAGGTAGCCATGGTAATACCAAGATAGCCTCGCTTGCGAGCTTCACTTATTGACCCCTTACCGATGGCATTACCGACGCGTGTAGTAATAGCCGTTGAAAGTCCGAAGGGGACCATAAAAGTCATCGCTGAAAAGTTAATGGCGACCTGGTGGCCGGCTACGGCCACAGCGCTAAGCGATCCCATCAGCAGGCTGACTAGAGCAAACATAGTGACTTCCATAGTAGAACTGAGTCCGATTGGGATGCCCACCTGCAGAAGTTCTTTTAGGTACTTCCATTCCGGAAGCCGCCAAGTAGAAAAGATTTCGAATCGGTCGTAAGGTTTGTGATTCATGGTAAAAAGAAGCATTCCCAAGAACATTACATAACCTACGAGTGAGGAGGCGTATCCGCATCCGACCGCACCGAGTTCAGGAAAACCCAGTTTCCCATACATTAACACATAGTTGGCTCCAATATTGACAAAGACGCCGACGAGGGCGAAGTACATGGCTGGACGTGTTGCTGACATCCCTTCGTTAAAAAAGCGCAGGGCCATATATCCACAGACGCCGAAAACACCCCATGAAATAGCATTCAGGTATCCTTGTGCAAGCGGAATAATATCCGGCGTTACATCAAGAAAATGCATGACAAACTCAAGATTACGAATAAGAAAAAAGATGGGAACAGCCAGCATCAGGCAGAGCCACAAACCCTGCCGGACATTAACACCAATTTTATCGAAATTACGTCCGCCAACATGTTGCGCTACGATAGGAGTGAGAGCCATAAGCGTACCCGCAGCAAGCATCATAAAAGGCATAAAAACAGCCCCGCCCACAGCTACTGCCGCAAGATCTTGTGCAGAAAGGTTCCCTGCCATCACGGTATCCACAAAGTTCATGGACATTTGTAAGAGTTGGGCGATGATTACCGGCAGACCGATCTTTAGTGTAATGCCGGCCTCTTTACGAAGGCTATATTTTTCGGATTTCAAATAAGCGAGCATTTAAGGGTATACTGCTTTAGGAAAGAGAAAATTTCGATTTCAGGGAATCGCGTATGGTACAAAAAAAGAGAAGGAAAAGTAAGCCGGGAGCGGATGTTATTTCTGTGGCAGTTTAATCACAAAGGTGGTGCCTTCGCCTTCGACTGATGCAAAGCTGATACCGCCTTCGTGGGCCTCAATAATTTTTTTACAAATTGCCAGTCCCAGACCGGTGCCACTCGATTTGGTCGAGAAGTTGGGTACAAAGATATTGGGACGATCGTCTTCAGCAATACCACTGCCGTTGTCTTCCACTTCTATAAATACATTTTGCTGATGATGGTACAGCCGAAGTACAATCTCTCCGTTTTCATCGGGCATCGCTTCGTATGCATTTTTCACCAGGTTAATGATGACACGCTTCAGTTCATCTTGAATTCCTTGAACCTGGACAGGGTGTGGTGGTACTTCCAGGTTAATAGTAACTTTTTCATCGTGCTCATACAGTTTTGCGACTGAGGTTAAAATGGTCTTTAAATTGACCTCCTTAAAATCTTCGGTCAGGGGTTGCGAAAACTTTGAAAAGTCAGATGCTATATTGCTGAGCGACTGGATTTGCTCGATTAAGTTGGCAGTAATTTTCTGCACACGCTTTTTAAGCTCTTCCGGATTTTGACTATCGCTTTTGAGTTGTCGTTCCAAGTGTTGAACGTTTAGTTTCATTGGGGTAAGCGGATTCTTGATTTCATGGGCTACCTGCTGGGCCATCTCTTTCCAGGCGGCTTCGCGTTCGGCAGTAGCCAACTCTTTTTGAAGCTTTTTGAGTCGGGTAACCATGTTGTTATACGCTTCGGCAAGGTTTCCGATTTCATCGTCACTGGTAACCGGAATAGTGGTATCAAGATTCCCGCCCGATATCTTATTGAGTCCGCGCTGGATATAAACTAGAGGACGCGTAAGTTGTTTTGAAATAAAGGTTGAGGCAAGGATGAATAATCCAAAGACAAACAGGTAAACGAGTATAAGATAGCTGATGGTCTCTAATAATTGTTGGTCGTACTTTGGTGATTCTAAAAACGTAGGAATGGCAATAGTAGCTATTGGTGTACTTTGATTGTTTAGGATGGTTCGATAGCCGATAAGTAGGTTCTGTCCGGCCAGCTGTACATTTGAGTAAGCATCCTGCCGGTCGCGATTAATTAGCTGGTTATATATATCATAAGGCAGCGCTGCGGGCAAAAGATGCTGCTGATAAATCTGTGGAGTTGTGGTTTCTGTAACGGTTCGTCCGGTATAAAAGCTGGCGTCCACGTCAAGGGGAGTAGTTAACGAGTCTAATGAGAATGAGGATCCGAGCTGGTTTTTATTGCGAATAACTTGGTTCGACTCAATGGTGTTAGATAGGCGTTCAAGCTTATCAACCAGCTCTTGTCGAACAATATCACGATTTTGCTGTTTTATAGCATAATGGGAGGAGGCGATAAGAAATCCCAGAAAGATTAGGGTAGCCAGTAGGAAACTGTCGATTAGGCGATCTTGAAAACTTATGTTAGAGCCAAGAAATCGGGAAGTGAAATTTGGCAGTGCCTGCCTGACTAACAAAATGAGACCACCGATCAACAAGAGAAAAAAGCTGAAACGGAAAAATGAAAAAAGAATGACCCTGTAGCCCGGCAGGGTAGTACTTGCTTTGATGATGTTGTCTTGGGATTCATTCCAAAACAAAGTACGGTACGAGAATGTGTCAGTTTGGTTAGTTACATAGATGAGGGTATCACTTTGTAAAGCATTAAGTTGACTCTCGTCTAAGGTACGGTACTTTGGAAAGTAGTTGGTAAAGCCCTGCTGCACTGAATTTACAAGCTTTGCGTTTTGGAAGGTTTGCAAGAGATAAGGCGTGTTCAGGTCTTCAAAGCTAAGCCTGGACATGACCGTACGGATAGGCTTATTGTATTCCGGACGCTCTTGGTATACCGAGCAAAGAATCCAGGCGATGGGCTCTTGATCAGAAATACCGAAAATGGGTATCCATCCACGATAAAAAGTGCGATACTCTTGCTGGTTAACAAGTTGTGGTAATTGCACAACCGGTCGGATTGTGGATTTGGTAATCTGTTCAATTTCGGTGACAACCTGCAGTGTCGATATGTTATACCTATTTACCCAATTGGGGGAGTTGAGGTCAGTAGCATAATCTCCAATCAGTTCTCCTGAGGAGTTGACAAGCTGAAGGTTTAAGGAATAGGTATTGCTCCTGGGAGAAATATAATCACCAATCGTCTGGGTAAATCGGGTTTGTAAATTGGATCTGTTTTCTTGCAGGTCTTGTGTGGTAATCCCTCGAAAACTTTCCTCAAGTCTGATGAGCAGGTTACGAGTAAGGCGTTCTGCAAAGTGATCTTCTTCTTGAGCATAGCTTGATGCCCTCTTCCACAGTTTGTCATCGGTGCTATTGAGGGCTGCCTGATATAGTGTTGGCAAACAGACAATGGCAATGAGAAAGGATCCAATAATGGTTTTTCTGAGGTGTGATTTGTTGGTTAGATTGTTTAGATCCCTTTCATAAGTGATGGCAATGGTCAGTACAATGATAAATCCCATAATACTGCTGTAGAACAGCCAGTTGAAGATAAACCGTTCGGGAATAAATAGCTGGGCAACAAATAGGCTGATGATAAAACTGACAGATAATACTGAGGAAGTAAGCTTGAGATGTTCGCGAGAAAATCGAAATAACATACGATTTATAACAATCAGTATGTTGCCAGCAGCTAAGGTTGCCATGCCCAGTACAAGGTATAAAATGATGGTTCCCGGTTCGGGGAAAATGCGTAAGTCGAGAAGGGCGACGCCTGCATCATTGGTTGCCTGAAATAGCATCTTAAAGAAGCTAAGGATGGCTAAGGTATTAACAACTCCAAAAATGCCGGCTAAACTAATGACGCTTAGATACCAGTCGGCTTTGAGTTCGTGCTTGTATTCCTGCAGCTTTCGTGTTATCACTAAAGAGGCAAAAAGTGCAAATGCAGCATTTGTAAATGAATAACTTAAATTGGTGACCAAATTAACCCACTCTGTACTATCCGATGATGAGATCGAAAGTATCCAGTAGGATAGTAGGTTTGAATAGGAGAAAATTGCCCATCCAATGATGACAAAGAACAGTTGTACCAAGAGGGCTTTCCATAAAGAAAGATTTTCGGCAGCTATAAAGAGGATGAAAATAATGATTGCAAAACTGAGGGCGGCAAAGATGGATCGCCAAAAGGTATTGTTTGCTTCCCACTCTGCCCGGTTTTGTTCAAATTCATCGGCGGTAGCGTAAACTACACCAACTGAATCTCCCTGAAGATTTGTTAGGGGCTTACTTTGAACGGTTTGGGCCGGCGGATCACTAAAAATGCTAAAGCCAAGGGGATACGAAGTTGAGAAATTATCAGAGTTAAACAGGCTGAATTCGCTGTTGTCGCCTATGGAAAGAGGATTGTTTTGTTGGACCCGATAGGTGGTAAATATGTCGTAGTCGACTGTGCCTGAACTGTCTTGAATACTGAACGGAATATGGCACTCCCAAAAAATAACATTGTTATGTCTTCTGAGGGTGAGATTAGGGGTGGATGAATCTCGATCGTGAGCTTGGGGAGTGTTTTGTAGCGCAAATCCTCTCCAGATGACAGGTTCATTATCATGGTATAAAGCTGCACCCCATAAGTCGGGAATCTGGTTAATAGTATTATAAAGATACTGGTCGGATCGGTGTTGAAGAAGCGGTACTTGAAGAGTATTCGCCAGATTCTGTGTGTTAGATAGTAGTCTTTCCTGCCTTTCCTGAAAATAATCGGAGGCTTGGGTAAGGCTGTTCTCTATGACTTCTTTATTCGTTGCGGCTGATGGCTTTATCCCATAGCGCCATCCCTCGAGGAGTAATAGCGTTACAAGCAAGACCAGTAACGACCAGCCCAGCCAGCGATAAAATTGTTTATTTGAAGAAAAGTTAACCATAGCCTCAACAATCAGTTCCTTGATACGGAATATGAACCGAAATTAAGGCTGAATCAAGTTGGGAATTTCTGAAGCTGGCTGGCCTTCTAATACGCCAATGATGGCATCGGCGGCGAGAATGCCGATGGCTTCACGGGTTTTATGGCTGGCACTGGCAATATGTGGTGTTCGAATGCAGTTTGGCGCAGTTTTGAGTTTGGGATGCAGATCAGGTTCATTTTCAAAGACATCAAGGCCAGCCCCTCCAATTGTTTCATTATGCAGGGCATGAGCAAGAGCCTCTTCATCAACGACGGGTCCTCGCGAAGTATTAATTAAAATAGCATCTCTCGGCATTAAGGAGAGTATCTCTTCATTTATCAGGTGATGCGTTTCTTCGGTGAGCGGACAGTGAAGGGTTGTGATATCCGACTCTGCAACGAGCTCTTGAAGAGTTGAACAGTATTGGGCGTCAAGTTGCTTCTCTAATTCAGAGTCCACTTTACCTCGGTTGTGGTAAGTGATTTGCATTCCCAGTGCTTTCGCCCTGCGAGCTACGCCCGTTCCAATACGTCCCATGCCGATGACGCCAAGCGTGCTGCCGTTCAGTTCTTTTCCCAGAAAACCGAGCGGTTCCCAGTTATTGAACTTTCCGTCCAACAGGTATTTCTGCGCTTCAACTAAGCGGCGCGATACGGCAAGCATAAGTCCGATCGTAAATTCTGCACAGGAATCGGTGAGTACGTCCGGCGTATTGGCCACCGCCACGTCGTATTTTTGGGCTGCTTCAAGATCAATATTGTTATAGCCGACTGCGTGATTGGCAATAATATCAAGATTAGCACCCGCAGCAATAACCTTTTCTGTTATTGGATTAGAGAGCATTGGCAACAATGCATCATAGGTGGGAATATCATCAATTAACTTCTGCTCGTTGTTATAAGTGCCTCGTTCTCCTACATCTACTTGGTATCGTTTTTTGAGCTTATCAATTACGCACGGAATGATGGGTTCTGTAATGAGGACTCGTTTAGACATAAATCTTACAAATGATATGAGCTGCCGTTAACGATTACTTTTGTTTGAGTGCTTATTTCTTCTTCGGCGATGTCATTATAGATATATGAGAAAGGAGTGAGCACTTGAGAGCACATCATGTCGGGATTACGCCATGCCTGTATATCCAAATGCAGCGAGTCGTCGACAGTGCGATGGCTAACATGCTGGAGTTTTGAGCAGGCATCCGGAAAAGTTCCACTGATCAACAATGCGGGCTCGTCGTGATCTGATAATTTTTTAACAGAGTCGATATATACTTTTGATTGTTGATACGGTTCATCACCGGGCTTCTGGATAGTTACCAGGTTTTCATAGGAGTCCACAGTATCACTTTTTTGTGACGAGGAAGCGCAGCCAATGATCAAAATAAAAATTGTAACAGTATAAAGTAGTAGTCGCACGCTACTGGTTGTCTTCTATTTTTCGAACAGGAGCATCATTCCACATTCGTTCAAGAGCATAATATTCCCGCAGCTCCTTTTTAAAGATATGAACCACAACGTTTACGTAATCAAGAATAACCCATCGGCGTGTTTCCCGGCCTTCTTCTTGCCAGGCTTTTTCATTTAGTTGTTCTTTGGTTTCTTTATTGACGTTGTCAGCAATCGCTTTAATTTGCACATCGGTATTGGCATGACAAATAACAAATTTGTCGGCCAATGTAGTTAGTTCATGTACGTCAAGCACGGTAATGTCTTCGGCCTTACGGTCGAGAAGGGCTTCACCAATAACCTCGATAAGTTTGTCAGAATCAACCGTTCTCTGGTCACTGGAACTACTAAACTGTTGATTTGTTTTGGGGGATGTCTTTGTCATATAGTATATATTATAATTTAAGTGATTTGTAATCGGAACCGATTACCACGGTAGCATCCAGGTAAAAGTCTTCTGATGCTTCTATGAAAACATGTTCTTCTGCGATGCCAAGTGCATCGGCAACGCGCTTAGCATTTTTTGTGTCGAAAGTCCGGGCAATAACAACGGTATTCTGCATATCAAAATTTTTGAAATTCCCGGTTTCAACCACGTCAAAGCCATTTTTACGCAATGCAGAGGTAAAGTTGTTGGCCAGGCCCGGAACGCCGCAACCGTTTAGGACTTCAAGTTGGATAATATCTCCAATTAGCTCCGGATTATTTGTTGCTCGTTGATTTTCTATACGTGGATAGATGATTCGTGTAAATAATCCGAAGATAAGAATCGCCAATAAAAGGCTTAGAAAGCCAATGGTAGCGTTTAGGGCAAAAGAGTTCGTTTCGCTATTCTTTGATGTCATTAATTATTATTGAATCCGAGACTCAAAAGTTGCGATCATGGAATGGTGATACAAAAGGATTATGTCGCATGCCCGAAGACCATGGATTCATTCCGTATCCATAACTGGGTAGCTGTTGGAACTGAATGCTGATGTTACTCCGATCGCTAATCTGATAATTAAGTTCAGCGTTGCGGATTAAAAACTGGGTATCCATACCGCTGCTGGAATTTGGAGACATCATGCTGTTTCCAAACGGTGAATGCAGCAAGGATAAGTCTACTCGTCCGGTCAGATCTTCCGAAAAGAAGAAATGCATAGTATTGGTATAAGCATTCATGTTTTGAAATTGTCCGCCGGCGCTCGAAAACATCATCGAGTAGGAGTGATCCATCTGCATGTTAAACAAGTTGCCAAGGTCAGCACCTTGGCTGGGATCGTTTTGCTTGATGATGGGGCCCATCAATTCAGAGCTATTATTGACTTCTGATCTCAGTTGAGCATGAGAGATCGAGCTTAGCCCGATCAAAAATAAAACAACTAAGCTTACCGTTGATATAAATGCTGTTTTTTTCATCATAAGACAGATACCAGTTTTTGAAACTCTTAACAGCTAATATAACGATTAGCTCTCAAAGAAAGTATAATAAAGTCTTTATCTAAGATAAAGAACTGAGTACGATAAATTAATAGGTAATATAAACCGTAGAAGATACAATTGCGGGACTTGCCAAAGCGTGATTAACCGGCAGGGTAATAGCAGGTCTATGCGGAGGTGGAGGGATTCGAACCCCCGGAACCCAAAAAGGTTCAACGGTTTTCGAGACCGCCCCATTCGACCGCTCTGGCACACCTCCATGCTAAATATTGCCGTTTGTCCTACGGAATAAAATAGAGTATATTTGGAACGCTTTGAATCTGACTAAAATACCGGTTAAGCAAAACAAATAAAAGCCCATAGTTCGATAATGAAACTCACCGATTTTAAATTTGAGACAGAAGACTTTAATGTTCCCGAAGAACCTGTACAGCCCCGTGATGCTGCGAAGCTGATGGTTTTGAATCGAGAAGATCAATCCATCAAGCATGAAACATTTGCAGATATTCACAAATACATGGATGAGGGTGATGTTTTAGTATATAACAACACGAAGGTTTTCCCCGCACGATTAAAGGGTAAGAAAGAAAAAACCGATGCCGATATTGAGGTATTTTTGCTTCGGGAACTTGTGCCGGAGAACATGCTTTGGGATGTATTGGTAGAGCCTGCTCGAAAAATTCGTATTGGGAACAAATTATATTTTGGCCCCAATCTGATGGCTGAAGTGATCGATAATACAACCTCCCGTGGCCGAACAATCCGTTTTCTTTTTGAGGGGTCAAACGAAGAGTTGTATCATATTCTGGATAATATCGGTGAGATGCCCCTTCCCCCATATATAGAGCGTGAAGCGCGTGAGGAGGACAAAGAGCAGTATCAGACTATATTTGCCAAAGAACGCGGGTCGGTTGCGGCACCTTTTGCAGCCATGCATTTTACCGAAGAGCTGGTTGAAAAATTGGAGGATAAAGGCGTTGAGATGTTACCTATCACTATGCATATCGGGTGGGGAACATTTCGTCCGTGTGAGGTAGAAGATTTGACGAAACATCGAACCGATTCTGAGAACTATTATATATCTGAAGAAACATCGTCCAAAATTAATGAGGCGCTTGCGGATGATGATCGCAAAGTTGTAGGATGTGGGACAACCTCGGTACGAACTATTGAAACAAGTATTACTGCAAGCGGTATTTCAAAGCCGGGTACAGGCTGGACCGATAAATTTATCTTTCCGCCATATGATTTTAAAATAACCGAAGGCGTTATTACTAATTTCCATCGCCCGGAGTCAACAATGTTAATGTTGGGTGCTGCTTTTGCCGGGTATGACTTTTTGATGGAAGCCTATGAGGAAGCGCAGGAAAAAGATTATCGTTTCTTTGCTTTCGGTGACTCAATATTGATACTCTAAGTTGTGACTACCAAAGTCCTTATTATTCCAGCTGCTGGAGCGGGGAGTCGTATGCAGAAAGATACTCCCAAGCCTTTTTTGCAGCTGGGAAATCAGACTATTCTTGAGCAGACTATTCGTCGCTTTTTACCGCTCGACGGGTTGCAGCAAGTGTTAGTTGCCACCTCGGAATCTTTTGTACAGAAAACGGAAAATATTCTTGAAAAGGTGCTTCCGTCAGAGATTAAAGGAAGTTGCCTGGTCGGTGGAAAAACACGACAGGAGTCTATATATAATGCTCTGCAAGAAGTATTTGCGGCTGATCTTGTCATAGTTCATGATGCTGTTCGTCCCTTTGTGAAGCTTCAGCACGTTCAACATTGTTGCAGCGCGGCCCGGCAATACGGAGGGGCAGTTTTGGGGGTGCCCGCGAAGGATACGATCAAAAGGATTAATGACCAGCAGGAAATAAAGGAAACACCGTCGCGCAAATATTTATGGCAGACTCAAACGCCACAGGTATTTCAAAGAGATTTGCTTGTTCGGGCTTACAAGCAGGCACTCGAAGATGATTTTGTTGGAACGGATGATTCCTCTTTGGTAGAACGACTGGAGGAAACGGTGAAAATGGTAGAGGGAGATCGATCCAACTTTAAGATTACCTATCCGTTGGATTTGGAAGTCGCAGAATTGCTAATTAAAAAAGATAAATAGTATGCGTATCGGATATGGATACGACGTACACCGGTTTGAAGACGGTGGTTCGCTTATTTTAGGAGGGGTAAAGATCCCCTTTGAAAAAAGTTTGTCCGGTCATTCCGATGCCGATGTTTTGCTCCATGCCATTACGGATGCGTTACTCGGCGCTTGTGCATTAGGCGACTTAGGAAAGCATTTTCCAGATACCTCTGATGATTATAAAGACATTGACAGCAGGGTGCTGCTGCGAGATGCATTAGCACTTATAGAGGAAAGAGGATTATCCGTTGGAAATGTTGATGCAACCGTTGTAGCTGAAAAGCCCAGGTTAGCTCCTTATATAGCGGAAATGCGTGAAGTAATTGCAGGAGATTTAAGCGCTGATATTGATCAGGTATCCGTAAAGGCAACAACATCCGAGGGATTAGGATTTGAGGGTAGTGGCAAAGGGATATCAGCAAGAGCAGTAGTTTTATTAATAGAGAGTGAATAATGGCTGAGCAATTTGTTCAGGAAACGGTACAGTTTATTAATACGCTTCCTCCGTCAAGTATTTACCTTGTTTTCTTTTTGGTGGCCTATGTCGAAAATATTGTACCGCCCATACCCGGTGATGTGTTGGTTGCATTTGGCGGATACTTAGCTGCAGAGTCAGTCATTGGATTGGTTCCTGTTTTGTTGCTTACCACTGTAGCCTCAGTAATAGGATTTATGAGTATGTACTGGATTGGCAGTCGCTGGGGAATGTTGATTCAGGAAAAGAAAAAGCAATTCTGGTTGCTTCGATTTATACCACTAAAATATGTTAACAAGGTAAGGGCATGGATGCGAAGGTGGGGGATGGGAGTGATTTTGGCAAATCGTTTTTTGGCCGGCACCCGATCTGTTATTTCATTAACGGCGGGATTAAGTCACACCCGTATTGGCAGCACTATTTTTTATTCAACAGTAAGTTCTCTTTTATGGAATAGTATTTTACTCGGCTTTGGATGGATCGTGCACGAGAATTGGCAACTTATTGGGAAGTATCTGTCAATTTATGGAAGAATTATTTTAGCAGGTATTGCCATATTTATAATTATTAAGGTGATACTCTACTATTACAACAAACGGAGCGCGAATTGATAGATTTGTAAAGCCTCTAAAGAAAAAAGATTTAATTACCAATTTTGTGTTGACAAAAATGAAAACTGTACTTAGTTTTGGAGTCTTTCGGCCAAGGGCTGATTGTTGCATTGGAACGTCGGCCTAAATATTGAAAAGAGACTCGATAAGCCAGCGTAGCTCAGGGGTAGAGCAGCTGTCTTGTAAACAGCCGGTCATCGGTTCGAATCCGGTCGCTGGCTCACTTGGTTCGTCGAGTATTCTGAAAGTTTGGCTGAAAATAATTTTGACATACTGATTTCGCTGGGGGGATACCAAAGTGGCCAACTGGGGCAGACTGTAAATCTGTTGGCGTGAGCCTTCGTAGGTTCGAATCCTACTCCCCCCACACTAAGCGGGCGTAACTCAATTGGTAGAGTGTCACCCTTCCAAGGTGAATGTTGCCGGTTCGACTCCGGTCGCCCGCTCAGCCCCATGCGGGATACGCACAAGCCGTTATAGCTCAGGGGTAGAGCACTTCCATGGTAAGGAAGGGGTCGTCGGTTCAATTCCGACTAACGGCTCTGCAAGTGCAGAAACAATTACTGATGTGATTCTGAACATTTAACTGTAAACTTATTTACTCATGGCAAAAGAGACATTTCAGCGAAACAAGCCACATGTAAACATAGGAACGATAGGTCACGTAGACCACGGGAAGACGACCCTGACGGCGGCGATTACGACCGTAATGGC